>OLFV01000044.1_pt1 | contig 141083 bp, 117 predicted proteins | sample 1605551 | NCBI WGS metagenome assembly OLFV01 (sample SAMEA3888922, study PRJEB22519) | human gut metagenome | biome: human gut; feature: human-associated habitat; material: faeces | place: Denmark | collected 2011
AGAACACAGCACATAACGGCGAGATTGTCGTAGCTTTGATTGATGATTCCGCTACGGTCAAGACATTCTACAAGGAGCAGGGGCGCGTGCGCTTGCAGCCCGAGAACGACACTATGGAGCCCATCTATGCGACGAACCCCGTTATTTTGGGTAAGGTTGTCGGATTAATGCGCCGGTTCTCGTAATGCAAAAACGCATCACCATATTTGATACGGTCCGCGGGTTTACGATGCTGTCGATGGCAGGTTTTCACGCCTGCTACGATTTGGCCTACCTATATGGATGGGATATGCCATGGTTTACCGAAACGGTTTTCCAAGATATCTGGCGCGCTAGTATCAGCTGGGTATTTTTGTTTCTCGCCGGTTGGATGTGCACGCTCTCGCGTAATAACGGTAAGCGCGCCCTCAAATATGCAGCCGCAGCCTTGATCGTATGGATGGCAACTACACTGGTATCAGTCGACGATTCGGTAAACTTTGGCATCATTTATTGCATGGCGGCGTGCACCGCGGTGGTTGCACTCACCCGTCCGTTACTCCAAAAATTACCGGGCTCGTGGGGCATCGCAGCGTGCCTTATTCTATTTGCCCTAACCTGGGGCATTCCAAAAGCGGTCTACCCACTCCCCTACCTGGCATGGCTTGGATTCCCGGGCCCGAGTTTTGTTTCGGGAGATTACTATCCGCTCATTCCGTTTGTCTTTATGTACCTTACCGGCTTTTTTGCAGCCCAGGCGGCACAAGCGTCAAGCCTCGAAGCGCCAGCATGGGCGTACGCTAATCCCATCCCGGCGCTCGCGGTCCTCGGTCGGCATGCCTTACCGTTCTACCTGCTTCACCAGCCTGTCATTCTAGGCGTGCTAGAGCTCGTTTATTCCGTACGATAGCGCTCAAGACGCGGCGCGATTCGGGCCGGCAACTTCACCACAATGCGAACGCCGTCCTCGAGATATTCCTCATGCAGGAGGGTTCCCTGCTCATGCACCAGCGTAATGAGGGCGCCCTCGCGATACGGGATATCGGCGGAGAGCAACACATCGGTGGCGGCTGCCTCACGAGCAATACGGTCAACGAGATCGTCGAGCCCCTCGCCCGTCTGGGCCGAGAACAACACGGCCTCGGGATAGCGACGATGGAAACTCAATCGATCGACGCTATCGAGTAGGTCGATTTTATTGAACACCGTAAACGTCAAACGCTCGCCGGCACCGATCTCGTCAAGAACGCGATCGACTGCCTCGAGCTGGCGCTCGTAGTCCTCGTCAGAGGCATCCACAACTTTAAGGATCAGGTCGGCACCAAGGACCTCAGACAGCGTGGACTTAAAGGCATCAACGAGACCATGCGGTAGCTTTTGAATAAAACCAACGGTATCAGTAATGGTCATGCCACGACCACCGGGCAAGCGATACGAGCGCGTCGTCGGATCGAGCGTGGCAAACAATTTGTCCTGCGAAAGCACCGTAGACCCGGTCAGGCGATTGAGCAACGTCGACTTACCGGCATTGGTATAACCGGCTAAGGCAACGCGAAACGCAGGCGACTCGATACGACTCTTTGACTGGACATCGCGGCGCTGTTCAACCTGCTTAAGCTCGCGACGAAGCGCGGCAATCTTGTTGCGAATCAAACGTCGGTCAACCTCGAGCTGGCTTTCGCCCTGGCCAAAGCGCGAACCAATGCCACCGCGTGTCTGCTCTTTAGCAAGATGGCTCCACATACCGCGCAAGCGAGGCAACAGATACTGCAATTGGGCTAGCTGCACCTGCAGGCGGCCCTCACGAGTCTGAGCGTGCAGGCCAAAGATATCGAGAATCAACGCCGTACGGTCGATAATCTTAACCGGTTCGCCCACGGCTTTCTCAAGATACGACTGCTGCGAGGGCGTTAAATCGTCGTCGAAGATAACAACATCGGCATCCATTCGATGCACAAGCCCGCAAAGCTCCTCAACCTTACCGGAGCCGATAAACGATTTTGGATACGGTTTAACCAGACGCTGTGACAAACGCGCCAGACACTGGGCGCCAGCCGTATGGGCAAGGCGCTCAAGCTCGTCAAGCGAGCGATCGAGCGGCCAGGCGTTATCGCGCCACTCAACTCCGACAAGAACGGCACGTTCGGGCTCAGGCGCCGTGGGAACGAGGGGAAACCGAGCCATTAGACCGCCTCGATACGGTGAAGGATATCCTCAACGACCTCATCGATCGTAAGCTCGTCCATATCAAACCACACGATACGGTCATCGCGTTTAAACCACGAAAGCTGACGCTTGGCATAGCGGCGCGAACGCGTCTTGATGAGTTCGCGAGCCTCATCCATAGAAATCACGCCGTTAAAGGCATCGATAATCTCTTTATAGCCAATCGCCTGCATCGAAGTCAGGGCATCTCCCAGCCCCTGGTCCATAAGACCGCGAACCTCATCAACAAGACCCTGCTCAAACATCAGATTGACGCGAAGGTTAATGCGCTCATAAAGCGCCTCGCGATTACGCATCAATCCAAACCACAGAGCGTGATAATGCTCGCGCGGAACACTAAACTGCGACTTTTGCTGCGCGTAGGACACACCATCATCGTGCATTTCGAGCGCGCGAATCACGCGACGAACATTATGGAGGTGGATGACCGCAGCGGACTCGGGGTCACGCTCGGCAAGCAGCGCGTGCAGCGCTTCCTCGCCAATGCGTTCGGCAAGCTCCTGATACCCCGCGCGGCGATCGTCCTCAAGCTCGCCTGAGGGAAAATCCATTTCATCCAGGGCGGCCTTGAGATACAGGCCTGTGCCCCCGCAAAACACCGGTAGGCGGCCCTCGCCCAGCAAGCGCTCAACATGCACACGAGCGTCTGCCTGATACAGCGCTGCAGAATATGCAACGCCCGGTTCAACAATATCGACCAGGCGTAGAGGCGCCGTGCACTCCTCGGGTGCCATCTTGGCAGTGCCGATATCCATACCTCGATAGATTTGCATCGCGTCACACGACAGCACTTCGGACGAAAGACGAGCCGCCAAACGATCTGCGACATCACTTTTGCCAACCGCGGTCGGACCGACAATCGCAACGGCGGAAAGGCCTGCCCCGGGAGAAATCATTAGCGCGGCTCGCCCACAACGGATCCGGACAGATACCACGTCTTGGCAACGTCGATGTCAACATCGACAATCTTGCCAATCAACTGATCGATGCTGTAGCCCGCGGGAATCGGTGCATGAACGGTCTGATTCTTAGGACTCTTGCCCAGCAGCACCGCGTCATTCTTTTTGCTCGTACCCTCAATAAGCGCCGGCACAACGGTATGGAGCTCACCTTGGTTATACTCGTGCGCTGTGGTCTCGATAACCTTCACCAGACGGTTGAAGCGCTCAAGAATCACCTCATGCGGCGTGGGATCATCAATCTCGGCTGCCGGAGTACCGGCGCGCTTGGAATAGATAAACGTATAGGCCTGAGCATAACGGACCGTCTCGGCAAGCGAGAGCGTCTGCTCAAAGTCTTCCTCGGTCTCGCCGGGGAAGCCAACGATGATATCGGTCGAAAGCGCGATATCGGGCATGCGATTGCGGATGCGATCGACAAGCCCCAGATAGTCTTCGCGCGTATAGCGACGATTCATCTCTTTAAGGATGCGCGTCGAGCCCGATTGAACTGCCAGGTGCAGCTGCGGCATGACGGCAGGCGTCTCGGCCATAGCGTCGATAGTCTCGGGCAGCAGGTCTTTGGGGTGTGAGGAAGTAAAGAAGATGCGCTCTACACCCGTATCGCCCACGGCACGCAACAGGTCGGCAAAGCGCGGCTTGCCAAACAGATCGCGACCATAGGAGTTGACGTTTTGACCCAAAAGCGTGATCTCGCGCACGCCCTGGCGTACGAGACCGGTGACCTCGTCGACAATCTCCTCGAAAGGGCGGCTCTTTTCGCGACCGCGCACATACGGCACGATGCAATAGGTGCAGAAGTTATTACAGCCCGTCATAATGGGGACCCAGGCGTGATACTGGGTCTCACGATGCCACGGCATGCTCATAGCATCCGTGTCCTCGTGTTCATTGGTACGAATATGACGCTTGCCGTCCAAGAACGCCTCGGCAATGAGCTCGGCAACATGCGCGATGGAATGCGTGCCAAAGATAACATTGACGTTATCGACATTGGTGAGCAGACCCTCGCCGTCGCGCTGCGCGATACAGCCGCCCACGGCGACCACACGCTTGCCCGAGGGCGAAGGCGGGAGGCTCTTACAAGAGTTGCACTGACCGTACAGACGGGTGTCAGCGGCCTCGCGAACGCAGCACGTCATGAACACGACAATGTCAGCATGCTCCGGATCGAGCGCCATGAGACAGCCATACGAGTCGAGCAGGCCACTCACACGCTCGGAGTCGTGCTGATTCATCTGGCAGCCAAAGGTGCGGATAAAGTAGGTTTTACCGGCAAGAATATCGCGTACGGAACCCTGGTCCATGTGTATAAGTCCTAACGAAGTGGAATAGGCGGAATCAAAGAGCGCGGGCAAAGAGCAAACACGCTAGGCCACAGGTTTAACGTCGTCCATCACAACGTTATCCATAGCAGCTCGATTAATCTGATGAACGTAAATAGAAAGACGGATGGCCGTGCGCGACTCCCCGTTGATGAGGATGTCGGAGAACACCGGCGCGCAGGAAATATCAAACCCGGTTGGAATCAAAAAACCGCGTGCAATGGCCACGGCCTTGATGGCCTGGTTGACGGCACCCGCGCCGACACACTGGATATTGACGGGGACACCATCTTTGACCATGCCGGCAATGGCGCCGGCAACGGACGCGGGCGATGATTTGCTTGATACCTTCAGGCAATCCATGAAGAAACTCCTGCGTTTAAAAGTACGTTTTAACTGCAATAACTGTATCGTACCGAACGGACTCGGTAAAGATGCTATTCCTCTTTGGCAAGATCGAACGTCACGGTAATACGATCACGCGAAACACGAATCTTGGGGTCGCCGCAAAGGTTGAGATAGTACCGCGATGCAAGATCATTAAAGTCGCGCTCGACGGCTCGCGAGAACTGCGCCATGTCGTCCTTGGCGATACGCAACCCGCGACGATCCTTGGCAAGATCAACCGGAGCAGACGCATGTGAGGAAGAATCGCGCTCGCGTAGCAGGCGTGCGGTCACACCGCGAACGGGCTTAATCTGGCCCGCCAAGATACGATGTGCCGTGCGCTCGGACATCTCAAGGCCCAAACCCGAACAGATACGGATAAAGTCTTCCGCATCCGAAGCAAGACCCAGGCGATCGACCACGGGAAGCTCGGCTTCGTCATCGATAAACAAAAGACGAGAAGCATCGAGACGGCTGGACGCCTGTGCATGCAGCGTCGCGGCGATCTCGGACGGAGACCCCAGATAGACATCACAGGCGCGCAGCTCCTCGAGGGCAAACTCACAGGCGGCGCGAATGATGTTGTGAGGGCCGCGGGCGCAGACATAGTGACCGTCCTCGTCCTTCACGGCCTGAGGCCAGCTGGACTGATCGGCGCGCTCGCCAAGGCGGTCGGTAGCGACGCTCACTTTAAAAACCGAGCCAAGGTCAACATCCGACGCGACAACACATGCCTCGTCGGTGTTCTGCTTAATCGAGAACAATGCCATACCTCGACCGTGAACGCCCCAACGATCCATCTTCATGCTCTCGAGCTTGGAAGTAACGCGGGCATCGAAGATGCGCTCCTGCATATCCTGCGGCACACCCGAGCCGTTATCCAGAAAGACGAGCGTACGGACGCCATCTTCCTTGGTCGTAGCGAGATAGACCTTGTCGGCGCCGGCATCACGAGCGTTGCGCAGCATTTCAATGACAATATCCTCGACATGCTGAATGTCGTGCTTTGCCTGGCGCCGTTCAGCCTCCGAAACGCGGAGGCGGACATACCCCTCGCCAAGGTTCTCCTCGACGCGAAGGTTGCCCTCCCCCGACATCGACGCGATAAATGAGATGAGCTCGTTCGCGTCGTTCATGTTATTTAGCGATATCGACAGCGCGACTCTCGCGAATCACGACGACGCGCACCTGACCGGGATACTCCATCTCTTCCTCGATTTGATGGGCGATGTCATGAGCCAAGACCGTGGACTGAGCATCGGAAATCTTGTCCGGCTGAACCATGACGTGGACCTCGCGACCAGCCTGCATGGCATAGGTACGCTCGACGCCGTCATGGGAATTGGCGATCTCCTCGAGCTTCTCAAGGCGTTTGATGTAATTCTCGGCCGATTCGCGACGGGCACCGGGGCGAGAGGCAGAAACGGCATCGGCAGCCTGGACCAGAACATCGAGCACCGTGTTGGGGTCGACGTCGGCGTGATGGGCCTCGATAGCGTGAACGATAACGGGCTTCTCGCCATAGCGACGGGCGAGCTCGGCGCCGATAACGGCATGCGGACCCTCGACGTCATGGTCGATAGCCTTACCAAGATCGTGCAGCAGGCCGGCACGCTTGGCGGTCACAACGTCCAGGCCAAGCTCGGAAGCCATCACGCCGCACAGGTCGGAAACCTCGAGGGAATGCTGGAGCACGTTCTGGCCAAACGAGGTGCGGTAGCGCAGAGCGCCCAGGGTCTTAACGATCTCGGGATGCAGATCGTGGATACCGGTATCGAAGGCAGCCTGTTCGCCAGCCTCGCGCACGCGCTGCTGAACCAAGTCGGCGGCCTTGTGATACATCTCCTCGATACGGGCAGGATGAATGCGGCCGTCAGCAATAAGGTTCTCGAGGGCGACGCGGGCGGTCTCGCGACGGACCGGATCGAAGCTCGAAAGCACGACGGTCTCGGGCGTATCATCGATCACCAGGTTGACGCCGGAAACCTGCTCAAAGGTACGGATGTTGCGACCCTCGCGGCCGATGATGCGACCCTTGAGGTCATCGGAAGGAATGTGCACGGAGGTAACGGTGACCTCGGCGGTGTGGTCGGCGGCACAACGCTGAATCGCCAGGGAGAGAATCTCCTGAGCGGTCTTGTGGCACTCGGCGCGGACCTGCTGCTCGGACTCGCGGATGATCGTGGCTGCCTCGTGGGTAACCTCGCCGCGAACCTTGTCGAGGAGCTCCTTGTGAGCGTCCTCACGGGTCAGGTCGGCGATGCGCTCGAGCTCCGAGGTCTGCTTGGCGCAGAGCTCCTCAAGCTCGCGGGAGCGCTTCTCGACCTGGCCAGCCTGGCTGGACAGCTGATGCTCACGCTTGTCGAGGGCATCGTTGCGGCGATCGAGGGACTCCTCGCGCTGCATCACACGGTTCTCGAGCGTACGAATCTCGCTCTTACGCTGCTTGTCCTCGGCCTCGGCAGCCTGCTTATTCTTGATGATCTCTTCCTTTGCCTCAAGCAGAGCCTCTTTTTTGAGGGTCTCGGCCTGACGCTTTGCATCACCGATTAGGGACTCAGCCTGTGCGTGAGCCGACTGGATCTTTTCGTCGGCCTCGTGAAGACTACCCTGCTTGGCGGTGCGCATGTAGGCAATGGCGGCGATGGCACCCAAAACGATGCCAACGAGCGCTGCGATAATAGGCATGCTCACTCCTTTTTATGGATTCGTTACACAACAAAGCGAACCGTCCTTGCGAACGGCTCGCGACATTTGAGTAATATGGGCGCAGCTTATGCGGGTCGGATACAGATAAACATATAAACAAACTCATCAAAGATGAGCACATATCACAAAGCAAATGACAGTGTTTATCGTACGTTGAACCGTAACAACTGTCAAATAAATGGACCCGGTACGGCGACTAAAACGCGGTGAACGGCGGGTACGCAAACCACATGTGTCTAAACTGCACATTCCTCATGTTCGGCATCGAGACGCGCCTTAACGGCATCGGCGGCGATGTGGTACGAAAAGCCCTTACCCATCAAAAACCGGACGAGCTTTTCGAATCCACGTGTCTCGGGAACACGACGCTTCGCGAGTAAAGCCGATGCGCGAGCCAAGTCGTCCTCCACGGCAAAATAATCCTCGGGATAGCCGGGGATATCATCGAGCACGACATGGCGGCGCTTGAGCTCGGTCTCAATCTTGCGCTGTCCCCAGCCACGTCGTTTGCGCTCCTCAATAAAGTACGAACAAAAGCGGTTCTCATCTAAAAAGCGATACTCAGTGGCACGCTGGACGGCGAAATCAATTGCGGGTTGGCGAAATCCGTAACGAGCGAGCTTGTCACGGACCTCACCCGTGGCATGGTCGCGGCGCGACAGCATCTCAGTCACCATGGTAAGCGCGCATTTACGCTCAATGAGCTGTACCGCTTCGCGAAACTCATCCCAATCGCAGGGAAGATCGGGGCGATTTTTAAGAAACAGGCGCGCAACACGAACAGGAATCCAGATGGATCGTTCATAACCGCCCTCGAGCTCGCAGTCGATATGTGCACAAGGCTTTTTTGATGCATACCCACTCGAGAACGAGGAGGTCGCCTTCTTATCGGGAAAGACGACCGTGGCCTCGGTCACCGAATACGACATGAGAGCATCCGTTACTCGTCGTCATCATCGAGCATCGCGGAGCCATCGATGGCGTAAAGCTCATCGAACTCCTCAGTTTCGGGCTGATCGGTCAGCTCGACCTCGGACGGAGCATCGTCATCGAATTCAAGGCCGCAGGCGAGACGAACCTTATGCTCGATCTCGTCGGCACAATCGGGGTGTTCGCGCAGGAAGGCCTTTGCGGCCTCGCGACCGTTACCGAGCTTGTCCTCACCGTAAGCAAACCAAGAGCCCATCTTTTTGCAGATACCGCACTCGACGGCCATGTCCAGAATCGAGCCCTCCTTAGAGATGCCCGTGCCGTACATGATGTCGAACTCGGCAGAGCGGAACGGAGCGGCCACCTTGTTCTTAACGACCTTGGCACGCACGCGATTGCCAATGACCTCGTCCTTGAGCTTAATGCTGTCGATGCGGCGAATATCGATACGCACCGACGAGAAGAACTTGAGGGCGCGGCCGCCCGTCGTAGTCTCGGGGTTGCCGAACATGACGCCGATCTTCTCGCGCAGCTGGTTAATGAAGATGCAGGTCGTTTTAGATTTGGCGAGCGAACCGGCGAGTTTACGGAGCGCCTGGCTCATCAGACGGGCTTGAAGGCCGACCGTAGTATCGCCGATCTCGCCCTCGATCTCGGCACGCGGAGTCAAAGCGGCGACGGAGTCGACGACGATGGCGTCGATGGCGCCAGAGCGCACGAGCATGTCGACGATCTCGAGCGCCTGCTCGCCCGTATCGGGCTGGGAAATGAGGACCTCATCGATATCCACGCCGATACGCGCGGCATACGTGGGGTCGAGCGCGTGCTCGGCATCAATAAATGCCACGACACCGCCCATAGCCTGGGCCTCTGCCAAAATCTCGAGCGAAAGCGTTGTCTTACCGGAGGACTCGGGACCGTAAATCTCGACGATACGGCCGCGCGGCACGCCGCCGATGCCCAGAGCGGCATCGAGGGCCAGGGCGCCCGTGGGAATGGCCTCGACCTCGAGCTCGGGACCACCGTCGCCGTACCTCATGATGGAACCCTGGCCGAATTTCTTCTCGATCTCGGCCTTGGTGGTGGCGATCATCTCATCGCGCTCTTTACCCGTCGTGCGAGCATGAACGGTACGTACGGGACCTGAATTCTTGGCCATGAATAGCCCTCCTCTTAACAACCTGCATCGATAATAAACGAACGGCTGTTCGTGGTCAACCGTTCAGATAAATCATATGCAGCCGACCTTTCCAAAACCCAACCAAACGCCAACCAAACACTGACCAAAAACTTGACCGCAGGCGAACCGAGCAAGGCACGACAAGGAAGAATACGCCAACTACCTGCACATAGAGCAAATTCGCCAGAGGTCCCTATCTCCACAATTAAGGGACCCGGAGGCCCCTTAAAACACGTCTATTCCATAGAATCGAGCACGTAGACAATGCGACCCAGTGCCTCAGCGACCGCATGGGCACGGACGCATGAACGATCGCCCTCATAGTGACAACGAATGGAGTCCACGACCGGCGCTCCCCCATTGGCCGAGCGATACGCCCAGCCAATATAAAAGGTTCCAGCCGGATCGTCCTCGGTGCCTCCACCGGGGCCGGCATAGCCCGTCGCGCTCACGGCAATATCGCTCTGGTACAGCTCCAGCGAACCGGCAGCCATCTCCCGCGCCGTCTGGTACGACACCGCGGTATAGCGGTCGAGCGTCTCTTGCTCAACGCCGAGCACGCGATGCTTAATCTCGTCGCAGTACGTCACCGCACCGCCGCGCAGCACCGCCGAGGCACCGGGGATATCGGCGATCGTCGAGGCGATCATGCCCGCTGTTAGAGATTCAGCCGTCGAAACCGTCACACCACGAACGCTTGCACGCTCGACGATATCGGCTGCGAGCTCTTCATTGTGCGCGGCAATCTGCTCAAATGATTTCGTCATGCCCACCAGGACCTAGACCGAAAAGACGATCTTGCGGCAGTTCCAGAAGTACTGAGCGCCCGAGATAACGGTCAGGATAACGGCCACGGCGTACAGGAAGCGTGAGACGCCATAGAGACCGAGCAACAGCTCCGCAGGCCCCAACTGGAGGCCGGTCATCGCAAAGACGCACAGGTAGCCGCAGATGGAGACCATCGTGGTCGCCGTCTTGTACTTGCCGAGCTTATCGGCGGCAACGACCACACCGGCCGCACTCGCGACCATGCGCAGGGCGCTCACCAGCAGCTCGCGGAACAGGATGATGAACACCGACCACACAGTAACGGCACCAAAGTCCAAGAACAGCAGCAGGGCCGAGAACACGAGCAACTTATCGGCGATGGGATCCAGGAACTTACCGAAGTCGGTGATCTCGTTGCGCGAACGAGCCAGGTAGCCGTCGACCTTATCGGTGCACGACAGGATGACGTACAGAATAAAGGCGGCGGCGGCGAGCGGGCCGTCGAAGGTGCTCCAATCCGTACCGGCAACGCTTGTGTGAGACAGCGCCGACACAATCATGAACACCGGAATAAAGACGATACGCACGCACGTCACGATGTTGGCGGGCGTCCAGACACTCGTCAGTTCCTTATTGCTCTCGTTAGCCACGACGCTCTCCTACTCCACAACATGACCGATAAGCTCGTAGCAGAAGCTATCGGTAAACTCGACCGTCAGAATATCGCCCACAGATGCCTCGCTGGCATCCAGATGCACCGCGCCATCGGAATCGGGCGCCTGGAACCAGGCATGTCCGATGAGCTCGGCACCGTCTTCGGTCTCCTCGATACCGTCGACGATCACCTGGGCGCGCTCGCCCACGTGCGCGGCAGTCGCGGCAAAGCCGAGCGACTCGGCCAGGTCCATAGCCTCCTGGGCGCGCTCGAGCTTGACCTCCTCATCGACCTGCCCCTCCATCTTGGCGGCCAGGCTGCCTTCCTCACGCGAGTAGGCAAAGACGCTCGTGTAGTCAAAGCCGACGGTGTCCATAAAGTCGATAAGATCGCGGAACTCGTCGTCGGTCTCGGTCGGGAAACCTACCATGGCCGTGGAGCGGATCACGATACCGGGGATGCGCTCGCGCAGGTCGCGGAACAGGTCCTCGAGCTCCTGGCGCGAACCGGAGCGGCGCATGGCCTTGAGGATGCGCGCGTCGCAGTGCTGCACGGGGATATCGATATAGGGCAGCACCTCGGGCGTATCGCGAATGGTCTCGATAAGCTCGTCGGTCATGCCCTCGGGCTGCAGGTAGAGCACGCGGACCCAGACGTTATGAGGACGCACCGCCTCAGCAACGGCCTGCAACAGCTGCGCCAGATTGCGCGGCGCGCCCTCGGCGAGGTCCTCGTCGGCAAAGTCGGTACCCCAGATGCCCGTGTCCTGACCGATCAGAACGATCTCGCGCACGCCGCCGGCGACCAGGTCGCGTACCTCGGAGATAATGCTCTCGGCATTGCGCGAGTGATAACGACCGCGGATATACGGGATCATGCAGAAGCTGCAGAAGCGGTTGCAGCCATCGGAGATCTTGACGTAGGCGACAGCGCCCTCAACAGTGCGCTTGACCTGCGGAATATAGGCGGCAATCTCGCGCTCGACACCCAAAACGTCATCGATGACAGAGACGATGCCGTCTTCCTCGTCGGCCTTCACAAAGGCCGCGACCTCGGGCAGCTCGTCGGGCAGGTCATCGCCGTAGCGTGACGGCACGCAGCCGCACATGACGATCGGGCAAGAACGAACGCCGTCCTGCACCTCGTTGGCAAGCTCGAGCGTGGTCTCGATGCTCTCGGACGTTGCAGAGGCAAGGAACGAGCACGTATTAACGATGGCGATATCGGCATCCTGCGGATCGAATGCCTCCTCGTAGCCCGCGGCGGTCAGCAGCGAACGCATGCGGTCGGTATCGACCTCGTTCTTGGCGCACCCGAGAGTGATATAGAGTACAGAGCCCAACGGAGTATCCATGTTGGAGAGCGGTCCTTTCGAATGAATTAGCGGTAGTTGGTGAACTGCAGCGGCTGACCGTAGTCCTGGTCGCGCAGGAACTGGATCACGGCCTGCAGCGCATCCTTGGAAGCAGAGGAAACACGCAGTTTGTCAGCCTCAATCGTCACCTTGACCTTGAGCTTCTGATCCTTGATGTCCTTATTGATCTTCTTGGCAGTCGTCTGGTCGATACCCTCGACGACGTGACCGAGCACGCGCACGGTACCGCCCGATGCAGCCTGAGGCGCATCCCAAGACACGGCCTTAAGATCGATGCCGCGCTTGATGAGCTTGGAGCTCAGGACATCGATAATCTGCTTGGAGACAAAGTCGGCCGGGGCGTTGATCGTAAAAAGCTTGTCGCCCTTCGAAAGCTCGATGGTAGCGCCGGAGTCCTTCAGGTCATAGCGCTGGGAAATCTCGCGCGTGGTCTGCTGGAAGGCATTGTCGACCTCCTGCATATTGACCTCGGACACGACGTCGAAGCTGGAATCTTTAGCCATGGTTAATCCTTTCGCTTACGAGCGGACTAGTAGCTGTCGTAAGAATAATCGGTAGAATCGGTCGTCGTTTGACCGTCGGTGGCGGAATCGGTGCCGTCCGTGGACTGGGCGTCGGTTCCATCCGCACTGTTGGCATCATCGGTACCGTCAGTGCTCTCGCCGTCCTCGGCGTCGGTCGTCTCCTTCTTGGGAACGGTGATCGTCACGCGTGCCACGCCCGATGTCTTGGTGTCATAGCGGACCTTTTCGCCGTTCTTGGTAACGGTGACATCGGAAGGCTTGGACGTGGTGATCTCAATCGAGGACTCAGGCGTATATTCCTGCTCAAAGGGGCCGGTCGCCTGGGCGCCATAGACCGACTTGCCATCAACCTTGACCTCAATCCAAGCAGTCTTGCCCTTGGCAACGGAGATCTTGACCTTTGTGACCTCGTTCTCCTCCTTCTTGGCCGTCGTCTTGGCGGCGTCCGAATCGGTCGGCTCGTCCGCCGTCTCATCGGTATCCTCATCGACGGATTCGGTCTTCTTGGAAGACTTCTTAGTCGTTGTCTTGGTGGCAACGGGCGTCTCGGGCGTCGACTCGGGCGCCGAGGAGCCGCAGCCGCGCAGGAGCACCACGATGAGCACGATCAGAAGCAGCGCCACGGCACCGATACCGGCGTAAACGATACGAGGATCGAGACCGTTATTCTGGGGAGCACGCCCACCGCCGCGCCCACGATTTGAACCACCACGACCAGTGCCTTGGGGCATACGACCGCGATTATTGTCGGAACGTCCGCGATAGCTACCCTGGCGCTGCATATTGCGCTGGCCCGAGCGGGGGGCGAGCTCGCCGCGACCCTGGTAGTTGCGCTGACCCGAACGAGGCGCCGAGGAGCGCTGGCTAAAGGTCTGCGACTGAGATCGAAGGCGAGGCGTCACCTGCGTAGTGTCGGCGTCTGCATAGCCGCCGCGCGGGCGACCGGAAGAAACGCCACGGTACCCGCGATCGGAATAACCACCATCACCGTAGCCGGCACGAGGGTCTCGTGCGACACCGCGGGCAGCGGGGAGTGCGCGCTCCTCAGGGGCCGGCGTGCTGCGAAAACGATCGCGCTGGGAACGAATATCCTCGCTCGAGCCCGTCTCGGTAACATAGCCAGCCTGCTGAGGGCGCTTGCCATAACGCGTCGAACGCCCGCCCTGAACCATCAGGAAGCGGCCGTTGTCGACCGAGGAACGCGAATTGACGTAGCCGGCGGCGTCCTGAAAACGACCACCCTGCTGCGACGTCTCGCGCTCATATGCCATCAGATCGTCAAAATAAGCGTTGACGACCTCCCGCGGATTGAGGCCCAAAAAGCGCGCATAGCTCGAAATCATGCCCTGCGCATAGCCGCGCGGAGGCATCGATGCAAAATTGCCATTCTCGAAAAACTCGATGATCTGCGGCCTGATTTTGATGGTGTTGGCGACCTGCTGAATGGAAAGGCCCATTCGGCGACGCTGCTCGAGCAGCATGTCACCAAAGCGTGCAGCCATCAGAATCCTCCAAACTCACAATCTTCACGTGCCATCTCGGCGTCGACGGATTCCAGCGCGGCAAGGCCTTCTTCATCCAGCAGGACCTCGCGCGGCTTGGAACCGTCGGGCGGTCCGACGACACCCTTTTCTTCCAGCATGTCCATAATACGCCCGGCGCGCGCATAGCCAACCTTCAGGCGGCGCTGCAGGCCAGATGTGGAGCCCAGCTGCGATTCCACCACAATATGAGCGGCTTCCCAGATAAGCGGATCGTCGTCCTGAGGCTCGGCAACGCCGGTGCGCACGATGCCGCCGCCACCTGCCATGGACATGGAGGCAGGTGCCACAGCCGACAGAATCTCCTCATGGTAGTCGGGCTCGCTTTGCGACTTAACAAACTCGACAATCTCGTTGATCTCGTCATCCGAAACAAAGCAGCCCTGGATACGGCGGGGCTTGCCCCAGTCGACCTTTGAGAACAGCATGTCACCTAAGCCGGTGAGCTTTTCGGCACCCATCTGGTCGATGATGACGCGGGAGTCGATGCCCGTTGCGACGTTGAAGGCGATACGGTTGGTAATGTTAGCCTTGATGAGACCCGTCACCACGTTAGAGCTCGGACGCTGGGTCGCCACGATAAGGTGGATACCGGCGGCACGGCCCAGCTGGGCGATACGCACAATCGACGCCTCGACGTCCTTGCCGGCAACCATCATCAGGTCCGAAAGCTCGTCGATGATGATGACCAGGTAGGGCATCTTTTGCGGCGGGTTATCGTAATGCTCAAACTCGCCGGCGGCCTGCTTTTCGTTATAGGTCGAGATCTTGCGCACGTTAAGGCGCTCAAAGACTTTCAGGCGGCGCTCCATCTCGGACACCGCCCACTGCAAGGCACTCGCGGCCTGCTTGGGCTCGGTCACTACGGGCACGTAAAGATGCGGCAGGCCGTTATAGCCTGCGAGCTCGACGCGCTTGGGGTCGACCATGATCAGACGAACGTCCTCGGGAAGGGCGCGCATGAGCAGGGTCGTGATGATGGAGTTGATCATGACCGACTTACCGGAACCCGTGGTACCGGCGATCAGCAGGTGGGGCATCTTGGCGAGGTCGGCGACGACCGGCGTGCCCTCTGCGTCGCGGCCAATGGCAAGCTCAAGCGGACCGCCCTTAACATAGGGCAGCACGTCGCCCAAGTTGACGTTCTGACGCTTACGATTGGGAATCTCGATACCCACGAGCGAGGTACCGGGAACCGGCGCAAAGATACGCACGGACTGGGCGGCAAGCGAAAGCGCAATGTCGTCCTCAAGGCTCGAAATCTTGCTCACGCGCTCGCCCTCGCCGGGCTGCAGCTTAAAGGTCGTCACCGTGGGACCGGCAATCCAGCCGACGACGCGAGCGCTACGGCCAAACTCAAGCAGCGTTGATTGCAACGACTCGGCGGTCTGCTCCAGCTCCTTGTCCGAAGACGCGGCAGAAGCGGACTGAGGGTTTGCATGCAGGATTTCGAGCGGCGGAAGCTTAAGGCCGTCCTCTTCTTCGCCCTCGTTATCCACGGGGGCATTGACCGCTCCCCCATCGCTCGAAGTAGACGCCTCGACAGCGCCCGCCACAGCCGTATCGGCAACCTTGGGATGCTTGAGGAAATCAGGAATTTGAGGGGCGGCCGAAACGGGATTCACGGCAAAAGGCGGTTCGGACTCGTCAACCTTGTCCGGATCGTCCTCCATCGAAAGCTGGCCGGTCACCTGACCGCGCTTGGCATGGCGGCGCGGCAGCAAGGTCGTCTTGGCGGTCTCGATCGGAGCCTCGTCGTTCTCGTCATCACCCTCGGTAAGCTCAATCTCGCTCTCGGACCACGACGGGTCGGGCTCACTCGTGTTGAGTTTGGGAGCCGTCTTGCCCTTCTTGGCATGACGGCGCGGCAGCAGCGTCGTCTTAGCGCGCTCGGCCTCCACGGCATCGGACACGTCGACAAACGGATCCTCGTCTTCGTCGTCATCGTCCAAAACCGGGTCCGAATCGTTGCCCATGACCGTGGTCACGGCCATATCGGAGCCCTTTTGACGAAGAATGCTCAGGTGCGGACGGGCAACGCCGGGCACCGACAAGGCTTCGTCGTCACCCCACGGACTCGCGTTAACGTCGGCACGGCGGCGCTCGGCAAAATCGGCCGCACGGTCGCGGGCAGAGCGCAAAACGCCGCCCACCGAAAAGCCAATGATGACAAAACCAACGACGGCCAGGCCCAATAGGACCACCATCGCGATAGGCTTACCCAGGGCATTCTGCAGCGCGCTCGCAATAAACGCACCGATGTAGCCACCCGAGGCGGACAGGTTTTGCGGCGTGAACATAAGGTCGCACGAGTCGCTCGTACCCGGCACCATCAGCGAAAGAATGGAGACGACGGCGATAAAGACCACAGCGCCGCCCGCAACAGAGCGCACGTTGAGCGGCGAGTCCTCGCCCAAAAAGAGCGTGGCGGCAAACAGCAAAATGACGATCGGCAGCACGTAGGCGCCCAGACCAAAGCCCAGGTGGTAGAAACCGGCAACCGCAGCCGTAACGGGTGCGGTCGCCGGCGAAATCACGGCAATGAAGGACGCAATCGCCAAAACGGCAATGACCACGCCGGCGATATCGCGGTTGGCCGAAGGCTCGACCAGGGGCTCGAAATCGTCGAACTCGGCCTCGTGGCCCTTATTGGCACGAAGATGGGAACCGGCACCCTTAGCAGATGCCGGTTGGTTGTTGGCTTTATTGCCTTTGGCGTTTTGTGCAGATCCGCGCGCCAAACTAAACCTCCATGACGACCGGGATGATCATCGGACGAGTGCGCGTACGGCTCCAGATAAAGTTAGAGAGCGAGTCGCGCACGGCCTTGCGAATGGCATCGGAACCGCTGCTCGTAAAGCTGAACTTGCCCTTCTCGATCGTCTTCATGATGGACGCCGACGCGTCCTCGGAGAACTGGTCGTCGATGGCAAAGGAGACGCCGCGGCCCGAGAACTCGATGGCTTCGATCTTCTTGTGCTTGAGTGAAACGATAGCGACGGCCGTGACCATACCGTCGTTGGCAAGCTTCTGACGATCGCGCAGAACGATAGGGTCGGTATCGCCGATGCGCAGTCCGTCGACGTAGACGACGCCAGACTCGACGGGCGCACCGCGCTTGACGATACCGCCACGCATCTCGAGCGTATCTCCGTTGTCGAGGATAAAGATATGATCTTCCTTGATGCCCATCTTACGGGCAAGCTGGGCATGGGCGCGCAGGTGAACGGCCTCGCCGTGGACCGGCATAAAGTACGTAGGCTTGGCCATGGCCATCAGGAGCTTGAGCTCCTCCTGGCTACCGTGACCCGAGACGTGAACGAGAGCGCGGTTCTTATCCCACACGTCGCAGCCAAGCTTGGCGAGGCTGTTGACGACCTGCTGAACGGCCTTCTCGTTACCGGGAACCGGCGTTGCCGAGAGGATGACGGTATCGCCCTCATGGATGGAGAGCGTCTTGTGCTCGCCGTTGGCCATGCGCGAAAGGGCCGACAGAGGCTCGCCCTGCGAGCCGGTGCACATGACGACGATCTTGTCGTCGGGCAGGTTGTCAATATCAAAAGCATCGATGATATCGGCATCATCGATGTTGAGATAACCGAGCTCGCGCGCCACGCGGGTATTGGTGAGCATGGAACGTCCGGTTACGACGACCTTACGGCCGCACTTGCGAGCGGCGTCGCAGATCTGCTGCAGACGATGGATGTGGCTCGAGAACGACGCGACGAACACGCGGCCCGGAGCATTCTTGATGGCATGCAGCAGATTGGGGCCAACCTCGGCCTCGGACTTGGTAAAGCCGGGGACCGTAGCGTTGGTGGAGTCGGACAGCAGCAGGTCGATGCCCTGCTTGGCAAAGCGGCTGATAGCGGCATAGTCGGGCGTGACGCCATCGATGGGCGTCTGGTCGAGCTTAAAGTCGCCGGTGTGCATAACGGTGCCCTGGTTGGTGCGGATAAACACGCCCAGAGCGCCCGGGATGGAGTGCGTCATCGAGAAGAAGTCGAGCGAGATGCCACCCAAATTGACGTGGCTACCGCCCTTGACCTCACGGAACTTGGGTGCACGAATGCGGAACTCGGAGAGCTTACCCTCGATAAAGCCGAGCGTCAGCTTGCTCGAGAAGATGGGCACCTTGTTGTTGAGGTCCTGCAGCAGATACGGAAGCGAACCGGTGTGGTCCTCGTGGCCGTGAGTGACGATGATGCCGCGGAGCTTTTCCTCGTTCTCCAGAACGTAGGTGTAATCCGGAAGCACCAGGTCGATACCGGGCTGCGAGTCGTCGGGGAACATGAGACCAGCGTCGACGAGCACCATGTCGTCGCCGCACTCGAAGACCGTCATGTTCTTGCCGATGCCATCAAGGCCGCCGAGCGGGATGATCTTCAAGGGAGATGATTTTTTAGCTGCCATAGGTGAGTGTTGTTTCCTTTCTTCGAAACGGGTCTGAAACAACCGGCGGGGCGCTTCTGGCAAACCGACCGTCGGGAACGTACAACAAAGCATCACAGAGTCGATGCAATAACCACAGTATGATACCCATTTGCCCACCAACAGACCACCCATGCATCAAAGCCCCATCTGAACCGGTCTATCCCGCCGGGAATAGCAAAAGGGCGACCCCTGTCCGGAGTCGCCCTTATTGAGCTGCTTATGTGCGGCTGTTACTCGGCGTCGTGGTGGCGGCGGGGCTTGCGGCCTCCGTTGTCGCCAGGACGGCGCGGACGGTCGCTGCGCTCGGAGCGCTCGCGACGCGGACGCTCACGACGCTGGAAGTGCTCGCCGTCGCCCTCGGAGGCACCCTCGGCGCGAGCCGGGGCCTCGGGCTTGTCGAGACGATCGAGCGAGATCTTGCCGCGATCGTCGACCTCGATAACGACGACCTTGACCTCGTCGCCCACGTTGAGGACATCCTCGACCTTCTCCACGCGGCCCTTGGCGACGCGGGAGATGTGCAGCAGGCCGTCCTTACCGGGCAGCAGGTTCACGAAGGCGCCGAACGGCTGGATGGAGACCACGCGACCGGTGTACTCCTCGCCCGGCTCGGGAACCTTGATGATAAGCTTGATGCGCTCGACGGCCTGATCGACGGACTCGCCGGTGCCGCCGACAAAGACGGTGCCGTCCTCCTGGATGTCGACCGAAGCGCCGGTCTCGTCCTGGATGCCGCGGATGACCTTGCCGCCGGAACCGATGACGTCGCGGATCTTATCGGTCGGAACCTGGATGGAGACGATACGCGGGGCGGTGCTGCGCGTGGTATGACGCGGCTCGGGGATCACATCGAGCATCTTCTGCAGGATGAAGGCGCGACCCTCCTTGGCCTGCTGCAGGGCGCGGGCCAGGATGTCGAAGGTGAGGCCGGTGGCCTTGTTGTCCATCTGCAGAGCGGTGATGCCCTCGGTGGTGCCGGTGACCTTAAAGTCCATGTCGCCCAGGAAGTCCTCGAGACCCTGGATGTCGGACAGGACCACGGTCTTGCCCTCCTCCTGGATCAGGCCCATGGCGATACCGGAGACCGGGCGCTTAATGGGCACGCCGCCGTCCATAAGGGCGAGCGTGGAGCCACAGGTCGAAGCCATCGAAGAGGAGCCATTGGACTCCATGACCTCGGAGACGACGCGGATGGCGTAGGGGAACTCGTTCTCGTCGGGAAGCACCGGAAGCAGGGCGCGCTCGGCAAGGTTGCCGTGACCGATCTCGCGGCGCTTGGGGCTGCCCATGCGGCCGGTCTCGCCGGTGCAGAACGGCGGGAAGTTGTAGTGGTGCATATAGCGCTTGCCCTCGGTGGGCTCGATGGTATCCAGACGCTGGCCCTCGTTGAGCATACCGAGCGACAGGACGGAGAGCACCTGGGTCTGACCACGCTGGAACAGGCCGGAGCCGTGAACGAGCGGCAGATAGTTGTCCTTCACCATAATGGGACGAATCTCGTCGGCGGCACGACCGTCGACGCGCTCGCCGGTCTCGACGACCATGGTGCGCATGGCCTTCTTCTCGAGTTTCTTGAGCGCCACGGGGATCTCGCGCTCCCAGGCGGCCTGCTCCTCGTCGGTGAACTCGGCGCGGATGGACTCCTTCAGAGCCTCGACCTTACCGATGCGGGAAAGCTTGTCGGCGTCGCGCAGGGAAGCGGCCATCTCGTCGTAGTGGGCGAAGATGCGCTCCTGGACCTCCTCGACGGGCTGGTCGAGCGGGTACTCCTTCTTAACGATAGCGCCGTTGGCCTGCTCCCACTCGGCGACGAACTCGTCTTGGGCCTGGCAGAAGGCAGCGAGGGCCTCCTGGCCAAACTTCATGGCGGCGAGCATGTCGTCCTCGGAGATCTCCTCGGCGCCGGCCTCGACCATCGAGATGAAGTCGGCAGAGCCGCCCAGCTCCAGGTCCAGGTCGGAGTTCTCGCGCTCCTCATAGGTGGGGTTGACGATAAACTCGCCGGTCTCCACGTTGCGGCCGATGCGCACGCAGGCAAGCGGGCCCTCGAAGGGCACGCCGCCGAGCGTCATGGCCAGAGAGGCACCCATGACGTTGATGACGTCGAAAGGGTTGACCTGGTCGGCGACGAGCGAGGTGGCGACGATGTGCACCTCGTTGCGGAAGCCGTCCGGGAAGCTAGGGCGGATCGGGCGGTCGATCATACGGGCCGTGAGCGTGGCCTTCTCGCTGGGACGGCCCTCGCGCTTGAGGTAGCCACCCGGGATACGGCCGGCAGCGTACATCTTCTCGTTGAAGTCGACGGTCAGCGGGAAGAAGTCGTAATTCTTGCGCTCCTTGGAGACAACCACGGTGTCGAGCATCGTGGTGTCGCCCTGCTTGACCAGACAAGCGCCGGTGGCCTGCTTGGCAAGCTCGCCAGACTCGAAGGTGTAGGTCTTGCCGTACAGCTCAAAGGTCTTGGATACGAGTGTCATTGTTCTCCTTTACCCCACAGGCCCCTTGCCTGCGGGCTTCTCATGTGACGCGGGCCCCCTGCCCCCGCCACGCTTCAGAGCGTGATTGTTCACGCCCTTACACAAAAAGAGCGCCCCGCTGCGCAGGACGCTCTTAGCATGTACAAATCCTTACTGGATGTTGTCGCGGATGCCCAGAGCCTTGATGAGCTCACGGTACTCGACGATGTCGTTCTTCTTGATGTAGGAAAGAAGACGACGACGACGGCCGACGAGCATGAGCAGGCCACGACGGGTGTGGAAGTCCTTCTGGTGGGACTTCATGTGCTCGGTCAGCTCCTTGATGCGCTCGGACAGGATGGCGACCTGAACCTTGGGGTTACCGGTATCGACCGGGGAGTTACCGAACTGGGCGGTCAGCTCCGCCTTGCGCTCTTTGGAAACAGTCATTGTTTCACCTTTCATTTCGCGTCGCCCGCGGGCGACTCTATTCGCCTCGGACTGGGAAGCCGCCGGTGGAGCGAGCATCCAAGGTCGAGGTACCAACAAGTCGGTATGTTACCACAAGCGGAGCACACCTGCGCATCATCACCGACCCAACATGAATTCCATCGCACGGAGCCGCTGATCGGTGTGCGTGGCGGCCCAAACATGCGAAAGCCCCAGCAAAAAAGCCGCCGTATGCGGATCGATTCGCTCGGCCATGAGTTCATCGAACGTCATGGACATGAGGGCGCGCAGCCATGCGACCTCGCCGACCGATACCAACTCGGCGCCAGGCACGCTCGAGGCGCACGACCCGCACAGAAGCCCGCCGGCTTGGGCCGAGAAATACGACAGCATAGGGTCTCCGCACAAAACGCATGCCGAGAAATCGGGTCGGTAACCAACATGCGACAGCAGTTTAAAGACAAAAGCCGCCACGAGCAGGTCCATATGTGCCGAGTCGAACCCGCTGCCGACAAGCGTGAGCGCCCGCTGCGTGATGGCAAAGGTAAATGGATCCTCGGCATCCTCGAACGAGCACACGCGCGCAACCTCGGCAATCGCGCTGGCGGCACAGGTCGTCTCGTAGTCAGGAGCAGCACCGAGCGGCGCCTCCATAAGCTCCGCCTGAGAAACCACGTCGAGCGACCGCCCATGCGCGAGCAGCATATCGACGGTACAGAAAAGCTCGCAGCGGGCTGCAAGGCGACCGCCAGGCTTACGTGCGCCCTTGGCCACGGCACGCACCTGCCGCCCCCGCTCATCGAGCATCGTCAAGATCAGGTCGGTTTCCTTGAGCTTCGTCTTGTCGAGGACGAGCACTTTTGTGCGATATGTGCGAGAGCCAGCCATGAACGCCGAGGCTTAATCTTCGGCGTTATAGCCAAAGCGGCGGATCTGCGCCTCGTCATCGCGCCAGCCGGCCTTGACCTTCACGTCGAGCTCCAAAAAGACCTGGGTGCCAAAGATACGCTCAAGGTCACGACGGGCATCGATGCCGATATGCTTGATCATCTCGCCGCCCTTGCCGATGATGATGCCCTTCTGCCCCTCGCGCTCGACGTAAATCGTGGCGTGCACACGCAGGACCTTCTTAGTCTGCTCGAGCGCGTCACAGATGACGCCCACGGAGTGAGGGATCTCGTCGCGGGTGCGACGCAGAACCTTCTCACGCACAAACTCGGCCACGAGGGTCTCGTCGGACGCGTCGGTGCCCATGTCCTCGGGGAACCAGCGCGGGCCCTCGGGCAAGAAGTGAGCGACGGTCTCGATAAACGCATCGACGTTGAAGTTCTTGACCGACGACGTCACGATCTCATCGTCGTATTCCATAAGCTCGTGAGCGGCCTTGAGCTGCTCCATGACCTGTGCGGGATCGGCCTCGTCGGCCTTCGTGAGCACCAGGACCTTTTTGGAGCGGGCATTCTTGACGCGCTCGGCGACCCAGGCGTCCCCCCTGCCAATCGGCTTGGTGGCGTCAATCAAAAACGCGACAACATCGACATCGTTCAGTTCAAACAACGCGCTCTTGTTGAGCTCGGAGCCCAGGCCGTCCTTAGGCTTGTGGATACCCGGCGTATCAACGAAGACCAGCTGGTAACCGGGGCGGTTGACCACGGCGCGCATACGGCGGCGGGTCGTCTGGGCCACCGGAGAGGTGATAGCAACCTTCTTGCCGTAACAGGCGTTGAGCAGCGTGGACTTGCCGGCGTTGGGGCGGCCGACCAGGGCCACGAAGCCGCTGCGGAAACCGGGTTCCACGTCGCCAAAGCCCGTAAGGCCCTCATCCTCGTCGCACAGGGCATCGAGCTCCTCGTCGCTCATACCCTCAAACGGGTCGAACTCCTCGACCTCGTCAAACGAATCGGCACCTTCACCCTCGTCCAGGACCTCGTCATCCAAAACCTCATCGGTAGGCTGCATATTGTCGGACATGGGAATCCCTTTCTAAATAAAGTCGAGCGCGTGGGCAAAGACAAGCAAGCCCACGATCGCGGCGGTAATGGAAAGAACGTATACAGAGGCAGCGGCGATATCCTTCGCGCGCTTGGCCAGCGGATGCAGCTCCTGGGTCGCCAGGTCGACAATCGCCTCCATGGCGGTATTGCACAGCTCGCCGTGAATCACCAGGCCGCAGCAGATGATGACCGTAGCCCACTCGGCAATATCGAGCCCCACGATGCAGCCGGCAATGACGGTGCACACGCCCGCCACGAGCATGACCTTGATATTGCGCTCGGTCTTGACGGCGGTGACGAAGCCCTCCATAGCGTATGAGAACGACTTTAAAAAGGACGGATGGTCCTTGTTCGATCCGGGAATCATAGACGGCTCCTAGTCGTGGGCATGATTGGTTATGGGGCCGACGTGGACCAGCTTGGGGTCCTCGCCGCGCTCGAGCGCCAGGTCGCGCAGAATGGCATCCTCACGTGCCTCCATGACCTCGGCCTCGTCGTCCTCGATGTGGTCATAGCCCAGCAGGTGCAACATGCCGTGAACAAGCATCAGCCGGCACTCGTCGGCGGGACTGTTACCAAAACCGGGGGCCTGGCGGGCAATGACCTGCGGGGCCAGGATAATATCGCCGAGCTCGAGCGTCTCGTCGGCGGGAATATCCTCGTCAAAGGCCGAGTCGCATTCAAACGAAAGCACGTCGGTCGTGCGATCGATGCCACGCCACTCAAGATTGAGCTCGTGCATCTCGTCCTCATCGACATACGAAAGGGAAATCTCGACCTCACGCTCAACGCCCTCGGCGGTAAGCACAACTCCGCAGATGTGCTCCACCTCCTGGGCATCGAGCAGCGTATCGAGCTCGGCATCGTTGCTGATCAATACACTCAACGGGACTCCTTTCGATCGTGTGCGCGCTGCTCGCGCGCATCGTCGTATGCATCATAGGCCTCAACGATACGGCCCACCAGGGCATGGCGCACCACGTCGGCGCGCTCCAGGTGAGAAAACGTCACATCGTCGACACGGCCCAAAATCTTCTCAACGTCGGCAAGACCGCCGCGACGACCCACCAGGTCACGCTGGCTCAGGTCGCCGGTAATCACGAACTTGGAATTAAAACCCAGACGCGTCAGGAACATCTTCATCTGCTCGGGCGTCGTGTTTTGTGCCTCATCGAGCACCACAAAGGCATCGCTCAGCGTTCGACCGCGCATGTAGGCGAGCGGGGCGATCTCGATCACGCCACGCTCCATAAGCTCATCGGTGCGTTCGCGATCCATCATGTCAAAGAGGGCATCGTAGAGCGGTCGCATATACGGGTCGATCTTTTCCTCGAGGGTGCCGGGCAAAAAGCCCAAGTTCTCCCCCGCCTCGACAACCGGGCGCGTCAGGATCAGGCGGCCCACCTCATGGCGCTTGAGCGCGGCGACAGCGAGTGCCATAGCCAGATAGGTTTTACCGGTACCGGCGGGACCGAGGCCAAACGTGATGGTATGCGAGCGAATGGCATCCACGTAGCGCTTTTGGCCGAGCGTCTTGGGGCGGATGACGCGACCGCGATACGACAGCAGCACGTCATCGCGCAGCGAAGAGGCATTATGCTCGCCGTCGCGCAAGACCGCCAGGCATCGCGAGACATCGTCGGCAGACAGCGTGCGCCCGGCGGCCGCCTCGCGAAAAGCATGCTCGAAAAAGCGCGCCACGAGCTCGACCTCGTCCGGATCGCCGCTCACGGCAACGCTGTCACCGCGGGCAACCACATGGGCGCGCACCAAGTTCTCGAGTGCACGAAGGGCGCCATCGCCGGCGCCCAAAACACGCGAGGGGTCGATACCCTCGGGAACGGTAAGTCTAATCTTCGAGGCTTCCATGAACCTCCCTGCGTGCATGGACCAAGCCGGAATCATCGACTCCGATGATAGCAACATCGAGCAGGCAAGGGGCTGTGAGTCCACAGGTATCATCAAGACGGGCATGATGGAACGAGCCGAGCGTCAGGTTGTCGCCATACTCGAGCACCGCACGCTCGACCGTGCCCACGCGGCGGCGGGCATCGGCGATCGCAAGCTCCTGTGCGGCGGCGCGCATGCGACGGCTGCGCTCGGCCATGACCTCAGGGGGTACCTGGTTGGGCATGTCGGCGGCGAGGGTGCCGGGGCGCTTGCTATAGCGGAACACGTGCATGCGCGAAAAGCCCACGCGACGGCACAGCGCCAGCGACTCCTCGAACTCCTCGTCCGTCTCGCCAGGGAAACCGACGATAACGTCACACGAAAGTGCAGCCTGGGGCAGGTTAGCGCGAATCATGCGCACCGTGTCCTCGAACGCCTCGGCGCTATAGGGACGGCCCATGCGATGCAGCGTCGCCGTGCAGCCAGACTGCACAGGCAGGTGCAAAAACGGCGCGATACGCTTCGGATAGCGAGCCATCACCTTGAGCAAGCGCTCGGAAATATCCATGGGCTCCACCGAGGAGATGCGCACGTGGGCGATATCGGTGCGCTCCATGATGGCCTGGAGCAGCTCATCGATCTCGACATGTTCGTCGGTCGCGCTCTTGCCGTCATAGGCACCCAGGTTCACGCCGGTCAGCACGACCTCGGGCACGCCGGCCTCCTGGGCTTCACGCACCTGTTCGAGCACGGACTCGACGGATACGGAACGCTCGGGGCCGCGGGCCTTCCACACGATGCAATAGGTGCAGCGGTGGTTGCAGCCATCCTGGATCTTCACGCCCAGCCGCGAACGGCCGAGCGCATCGACCACGTCGCCATCGCTGCAGGCGGGCACGCTATCGGATTCGACACCCAGCACCTCGCAGACGCGCTCGGCGACGTCAATCTTGGATGGTTCGGCGATCACGCGGTCGGAGAGTTCCAACAGCTCCTCGGGATGCAGGTTGACGACGCAGCCAGTTACGACCACGTAAGGCTCGCCCGGATAGGCCAGGACGTGACGGACGGCCTTGCGGGTCTTGGCCTCGGCCTCCCCCGTCACGGCACAGGTATTGATAACGATCAGTTCGGCGTCCCGGGGCTCCACCATCGCAAAGCCCAGGCGCATAAGATCGGCAGTGATACGGTCAGACTCAACCCGGTTGACACGACAACCGAGGTTGACGACGGAAATATGGGGTGCGAGCACACGGGCTCCTTAATCGAGGATGTCGTCGAGGGCACTCTTGATACGGTCAGTCACCGACTTCTTACCGGATGCGACGTCATCGCCCATCTCGTCGGCAAAGGCGCGAAGCAGCACGCGCTGCTTGTTGGAGAGATTGGTGGGGACGACCACGCGCAGCTGCACGACCAGACGACCGCGCGAACCGCCGCCGCCGATTCGCGGCATGCCGTAGTTATTGACGCTCACGGTGTCACCGTACTGTGTGCCGGCGGGGACACACACCTTGACGACCTCGTCAGGCATAATGCCCTCGACCTCAATCTCGCAACCGAGCGCGGCCTGCGCAATCGAGATATCGCTCACCAGATAGAGGTCATCGCCATTACGCTTAAAACGCTCGTGGTCGGCGACACGCACGTTGACGATCAGGTCGCCCGACGGCTCGCCACGAAGGCCGGCCTCGCCAAAACCACTCACGCGCAGCTGACGACCGGTCGAAACACCAGCGGGAATATCGATGTCGATCTTTTCGTGAGAAGGCGTGCGGCCCTGGCCATCACAGGTCTCGCAGGGATGATCGATGACCGTGCCTTCGCCGTGGCAGTCGGGACAGGGCGAAGAGGACTGAACCTGGCCCAGGAAAGAACGCTGGACCGTCGTCACATAGCCTGTGCCGTGGCAGCGGCTGCACTGCTTTTCCTGTGCACCCTCGGCCTTACCGGTGCCGTTGCAATCCTCGCAGGGAGCAAGGCGATCATAGCTGATCGTCTTTTTACAACCGAGCGCCGCCTCCTCGAGCGTCACCGAAAGCGAGATGGCCATGTCACGTCCGCGACGACGCTCACGACGGCTACGGGCGCCACCACCGGCGCCACCGCCAAAGAACGACGAGAACAGGTCGTCCATGCCCATGCCGCCAAAGATATCGTTGATGTCGACATAGCCAGAGCCACCGGGGCCGTCCGCGGTGCCGTAACGGTCGTAGTTAGCACGCTTCTGCTCATCGGAAAGAACGGAATAGGCCTCGTTGAGCTCTTTGAACTTGGCCTCGGCCTCGGGGTCGTCCGAAACATCCGGGTGTACCGTACGGGCCTTCTTTAGAAACGCACGCTTGATCGTCCGCGCGTCGGCATCCTTGTCAACGCCAAGTACCTCGTAGTAATCCCTATTTTCCGACACGACCGAATCCTTCCAACTTTCATTATTGTCACAGTGCGTCCTATACCCAAGCTGGGCCGGCCGCAAACAGAGGGTTTGATGTTATTGCATCCCGTAGGGCGAAAGCATGGCCTGCTGCGAGCAGCTCGCAAACCAGACCGACACGAGCGCAAACATAAAGCCGTTGGCAAAACCATTGGCAAACTGCATTGCGCCCCGCTTCCACCACAGCAGGCTGCGATGAAGCACGCCGTCCGACAGCACCATGAACAAGCCCATGGCAAACGGAATAAAGCACATCATGGCAAAGGCCGAGAACACGCCCGAGATGGCAGACAGCACCAAAAACGGTGCGATGATACCCATGAGGTAGAAGCCGGTGCGAGCCTTACCCTCCAGGCGCTCGGCCTCAACGTGCGCACGACCGACCAGGTCACCGCCCGAAGCGCCGTTCGTGCCGGCGTGTCCCATGTTGGGGATGCGCACCTCGTCGCCATCATGCGTGCCGGCGGGAAACTCAATCGTCTGCTCGGAGGTCACACGGGTACGACCGCTGCCACCGCAATCGGGGCACGGATCGGCAACGACCTTGCCGGAACCGCCGCACTCGGGACAAACCGTCTGGAACGTGCCCGCACCAAACAGGAAGGACAGGTCGACATCGATATGGCCGCGACCACCGCAGCTCGGGCAGGTATGGGCATGCTCTGACGAAACGGAGCCCGATCCGCCGCAATGTCCGCAGGTGTCAAAGCGGGTGTAGCGAACGGTCTTGTGGGCACCGCTCTTGGCCTCCTTGGCGTCGAGCTTGATATCGACGACCACGTTGGCGCCACTCTCGGGGTTGTAGGCCGCCTGGCCGCGACGGGGCTGGCCCCAGGCGCCCCCGAAGGGGAAACCGCCGTCAAAGGGATTGCCGTAACCGGCGCTGCCGGCATAGCCACCGCCATAGGGCGAAGCCGTCGGTGCACCGGCAAAGGGATCGCCCGACCGCATGGCGTCGTAACGCGCACGCTTCTGCTCGTCCGAGAGCACGGCGTAGGCCTCGGAAACCTCTTTAAACTTCTCCTCGGCATCCGGCTCTTTATTGACGTCCGGATGGAGCTTGCGGGCCTTTTGCTGGAAAGCCTTTTGAATATCACGCGAGGTGGCATCCTTGGAGACACCAAGAATCTCGTAGTAATCTTTTTCGTTCATCGTCGCCATGCGCGGCAACCTCCTGCTCACAGCAGCGTATATATTTCGGTAATTCTACCCGAGCGGCCTAGGCTAGATCCCAAAACAGCTCGAACAGCATATTTCCATCGAGCCAGCCCAAGTGGGTCGGCGCTAAACGGGCGCGGGCGCGACCTGCGATAACGTCTTTTGAGGTGACGCGCCCCGCCTGTCCTTCAACATGATCGGGCGCCCAGGTGGCAAGGCCCAACTCGAGCGCACGGTCGCAGGCCGCCGCCAGCTCGTCTGCAGCAATCACGCTTGCCGAGTGAACCAACAGTTCGGACCCAATGCCACGTGTCATGCGGCAGGCGAGCATCAAATCCTCGGCCACCGCCTCGCGCTGCGACAGATACTCGGCATCAAAGGTCGTCGCGGCATCGTCGCGTTGTACCAGACGCACGCGATGCGCTTCGCCGCGAGCAGGCACGTCGGGATACAGCCCGGCCAAACGATCGAAATCCTCGGCGTCGAGCATACCGGCGGCAGAACGACCCAAACCCAAATAGCCCTGTCCGGTCCAATAGGCAATGTTGTGGGCGCATTCATGCCCATCGAGCGCGTAGCTCGCCACCTCATACGGATGGTAGCCCGCCGAACTCAGCCGCTCGCGCGCAACGTCCATGCATGCGGCTTGGAAATCCTCATCGGGCTCGAGCGACTCATCGCGGCACGCCATGCGATAGAGGGGCGTCCCCTCCTCGAGCGTGAGCGGGTAAACCGACACATGATGCGGAGCCGCCGTCAGCACGCCATCGAGCGTGCTCTTCCAACTCGCTGCGGTCTGTCCGGGAAGCCCACACATAAGATCGCACGACACGTCAAGCCCAGCGTTCTTGACCGTCGCGATGGCAGCGAGCGCCCGATCGGCATCGTGAATACGGCCAATCGCAGCAAGCTCGTCGTTGTCGAGGGTTTGGACTCCCAGAGAAATGCGCGTGACGCCCACCCCGGCAAGCGCCGCGGTGAGCTGCGAAGTCAACGGCTCAGGATTAGCCTCGCAGGTAAACTCAACGGGCTTACACCACGCAGAGATACGCCGGGCGAGTTCTACCAGACGCTCCCCCGCCAGCGACGGCGTGCCGCCGCCAACATAGACGGTGCGGACCTGCGCAAGCGCCCCGGCGTCTCCAAAGGCATCGAGGCGTGCATACAGCTGCTCAAAATAGGCATCGAGCGCAGCGCTCAGGTCGCACGGAGCGAAACTGCGCGAGTCAAAGTCGCAATAGCGGCATTTTTGAGCGCAAAACGGCACGTGCACATACAGCGCGGTAACGGCCACCCTTAAGCCTCCAGCGGATGAGCGGGCACCGACTCACCGGCGGCAAGCGCGGCCTCGCAGGCCACCACGTCGCACTCGATATCATCGACCAGCGCCATAAACTCCTCGTACGTGGAGCAGCGGACCACCCGAGCGCGCCAAGCGGCAGCATGAGGCATGCCCTTTAAGTACCAGCTTGCATACGTACGGGCGCGCGACATAAGCGGCAGAAGCTCGTGCGTCAACGTCAGGTGCTCACGCAAAGCCTCCAGGCGCTCGACCGAGGAGCGAGAAGGAACCGGCGTGCCATCGAGTGCAAGGGCTCGGGCATCGCCGAACACCCACGGATTGCCGTAGATTCCGCGCGCGATAAACACCGCGCTGGCACCCGAGCCGTGCAGATGCTCAGCAGCGTCCTCGGCCGAGAACACATCGCCCGAGCCAATCACGGGAATCTCGACGGCGTCGGCAACCTCATCGACGACAGACCAATCGGCCTGGCCCGTATAAAGTTGCGTGGCACAACGACCGTGCACGGCAACTGCAGAGGCGCCCGCCCCTTCGAGCATCTGGGCAAACGTTGCGGCGTTGCGGTCCTCGGCATAAAAACCCTTGCGGATCTTCACGGTCACGGGAACATGCGCCGCGCCCACCGCTGCCTCGACAATCTTCTCGGCCAGGTCGGGCGTGCGCATGAGCGCCGAGCCCTCGCCCTTGGTTACGACCTTGCGAGCCGGACAGGCCATATTGATATCGATGAGCGACAGACGATCGCCCACGCGTTCCTCGACGGCAGCGACGGCACTCGCAAACTGATCGGGCTTAGAACCAAAGAGCTGCACGCAAATCTGCTGCTCCTCGACAGCCGGCAACACCAGGCGCCACGTCTTGTTGCTGGCATAGGCAAGGCCCGCCACGCTCACCATCTCGCTGTAGGCAAGATGGGCACCGCGACGGCGACACATGATGCGATAGGCGGGGTCGGTTACGCCCGCCATGGGAGCCATAAGGAACGGCTGCTCGGCATAGGCGCCCAGCAGCCGCTTGCTGAATTCAGAAAGCGCCATGGACCTACTCGTCCACCTTAAGAATCGCCATAAAAGCCTCCTGCGGAACCTCGACCGAGCCGATGGCCTTCATGCGCTTCTTGCCCTCTTTCTGCTTCTCGAGCAGCTTGCGCTTTCGCGAGATATCACCGCCGTAGCACTTGGCCAGCACGTCCTTGCGGCGTGCCTTAACGGTGGAGCGGGCGATGATCTTGTTGCCGATGGCGCCCTGGATAGGCACCTCGAACAGCTGTCGTGGGATGATCTCCTTGAGCTTGTCGCACAGGCCGCGGGCAAGACCGTAGGCCTTATCCTTGTGCACGATAAACGACAGCGCGTCCACCTCGTCGCCCGAAAGCAGGATGTCGAGCTTGACGAGCTCGGAGGGGCGATATTCGTTGAACTCGTAGTCGAGCGAGGCGTAACCCTTGGTGCGGCTCTTGAGCTGATCGAAAAAGTCCAAGATGAGCTCGGCGAGCGGCATATCAAAGCGCATCTCGACCGATTTGCTCGTCAGGTGGATCATATCGGTCGTGACGCCACGGTGCTCGATAGCGAGCTGCATGACGGCACCCGTATACTCGGGCGGGCAGATGATCTTTGCCTTGAGGTAAGGCTCTTCGATACGCTCGATGCGCGTGGCCTCGGGCAGATCCTGCGGGCTGCGGACATCGACCATCTCGCCGTCAGTCTTGTACACGTGGTAGTCGACCGAGGGGCTCGTGGCGATCAGGTCCAGATTGAACTCGCGCTCCAGGCGCTCTTTGACGACCTCCATGTGAAGCAGGCCCAGGAAGCCCACGCGGAAGCCAAAGCCCAGCGCCACCGACGTCTCAGGCTCCCACACCAACGACGGATCGTTGACGTGCAGCTTATCGAGCGCGTCGCGCAGGTTCTCATAGTCCTTGTTGTCGATGGGGAACAGGCCCGTGTAGACCATGGGTTTGGCCTCGCGGTAGCCCGGCAGCGGCTCGGGGCAGGGGTTCGAAGCCCACGTAAGGGTATCGCCCACGCGCACAGCCTCGGGGTCCTTCAGACCCGTGACCACATAGCCGACCTCGCCGACAGTCAGAGCATCGACCGGCGTCTCGGCAGGGCGCTTGACGCCCACGCCGTCGACCAAGAAGTCGCCCTTGGCCTGCATCATGCGCAGGGTATCGCCCTTTTTGATGGACCCGTCAAAGATGCGCACCGTGGCGACGACGCCGCGGTACTCATCGAAGTACGAATCCAGAATAAGTGCCTTGAGAGGGCCATTTGCATCGCCCTTGGGAGGCGAGATCAAAAAGACAATGGACTCCAGCAAATCATGGATGCCCTCGCCAGTCTTGCCCGACACGCACACGGCATCGTCGGCGGGAATGGCCAGATCGTCTTCGATCTCGGTCTTAACTTCGTCGGGGTGCGCCGAGGGAAGGTCGATCTTGTTGATGGCCGGAACAATGTCCAAGTTGGCGTTCATGGCGAGCGTCGCGTTGGAAACGGTCTGCGCCTCGACACCCTGAGTGGCGTCCACGACGAGCACCGCACCCTCGCAAGCGGCAAGCGAACGCGAGACCTCATAGGTGAAGTCCACATGGCCCGGCGTATCGATCAGGTTGAACTGATACGTCTCGCCGTCGTCGGCGTCATAGGACACGCGGACGGCATTGGACTTGATCGTGATGCCGCGCTCGCGCTCGATGTCCATCGTGTCAAGCAGCTGCGACTCCATGTCGCGCTCATCGACGGTATGGGTGAGCTCGAGGATGCGGTCACTGATCGTGGACTTGCCATGGTCGATATGCGCAACGATCGAGAAGTTACGGATGTGGGAAATGTCAATTGAAGTATTCATGCGGACTATCTTACCCGAGCGGTACAAAAAATGGAGCCTGTTCCATAAAACAGGCTCCATTTATGCGCGTAATCTGTGTGGTGTGAAATTTACAACTTAAGCGTTGATGCTGTTCACGAGCTTGGCAAGACCGGACTTGCGGTTGGAAGCCTGGTTCTTGTGGATGACATGCTTAGCGGCAGCCATGTCGAGACGCTTGGTGACGGTCTTGAGGGCAGCCTGGGCCTTCTCGGCGTCGCCCTCGGCAACGGCGGACTGGACGTGCTTGGTCAGCGTCTTGAGCTCGGACTTGACAGCCTTGTTACGCATGCGAGCTGCCTCATTGGTGCGGATACGCTTCTTCTGAGACTTGATGTTTGCCACTTCTGGAGTTCCTTTCGAGTTCCTTGCAAAAAATGTATGACACCTCTGAGACACGGTGAGGTCATGCAAGCTCCTACTATAGCACGCTCCCCCTCAAAGGGATAGAACGAATTTGTCAAATAGGCAGGTATCATCACGATTTTCTCAAGATGTTCGTAATCCAGAGCAAAAGCGCGGTCTGAGAATCGGCCGAGCCCTTGAGCGCGAGCTCCACATCGACGGCACCCTCGAGCGCGGCAACGAGCTCGGTCATCGAAAAACGACGTGCCCAGGTAAGATGATTCTTGACCTGCCAGGCCTGAAGCTTGAGCGTCGCGGCGAGCTCACGTCCCTGCCCGCGCCCATCGAGCGCTTTGGCGACGATCAGTTCACGGATGCGACCGCATAGCAGCGTGTAGGTCCACACGTAACTCTTAGAGGGCAGAAGTTTAAAGAGCTCGAGCGAACGCCGCATATCGCGAGCCGAGACGGCGTTGAGGAAGTCCCAGGGTTGAACCTCGGCCGTGCGCACGATCCAACGCTCCACGTCGGCAAGCTCAATCTGGGGCGCCTCGACCATCTGGGCGAGCTTTGCCAGGTCGTTATCGAGCATGCGCGTGTTTTCGCCCGAACGCGAGACGAGCTCCTCGGCAGCAGCCGTCGAGATGGACTTACCGTGCTGCGTCGCCATCTGCTGAACGCGGCGCGGCAGTTCCCAGCGCTTGGTACCCGAGCAATCGACGATAGCCTTCTTGTCGATCTTGGCGATTGCCTTATACAGGCGCGTATTCTTGGCAAGTGAGTCGGCGATAATGAGACAGACCGTCGTGGGGCTGGGACTTGTGAGGTACTCGACGAGGGGTTCCGAGACCGCCTTGGCAAGCTTGGAGCAGCCGTCGAGGATCACCAGGCGAAACTCACTACCCATGGGAAAGGTATTGAGCGAGCCGATGATCGACTCGATATCGGGATCTTTCGTCATGTCGCGTTCATCGAGGTTGAACTCAACCATACCCGACTTTTCCAAGCGAGCTTTCATACGCGAGACGGCGTGGTCGCGCTTGACCCCATCGGTACCGACGATCAGATAAGCCGGCAGCAGACCGGTTTCGGACATTGCGCTCCCCTCTCGCAGACTCTCGAATTCGTACCGTGCCATTTTAGCCCAGGGGTTGGTCCCGCGCCAACGGCAGCATCACGGTCGCTGGCATCGCATCGCAAAGCCCTTCGCGGTCGGCGAAACGGTAATGTCTCCTTGCTCGATGGTGCAAGCGAATGCGCCGCCCGCATCGCGAACCACATCGATGCAGGCATCGGATGGATGGCCGTAGCGGTTGCCCTCGCCCGCACTCGCGATAGAGAGCTCGGGCTTAAGCGTGCCCAGCAGGTCTGTGTCGACAGAAACCTTTGAGCCGTGATGCCCTAGCTTGAGCACATCGATATCCCCCACCTCCTGTACAAACTCGCGTTCCTGATCGAGCTCGGCATCACCGGTGAGTAGCATGCGGAGACTCTGGCCTCCTTGGACATAACTGAGCAGCAAGACAAGCGAGTCTTCATTGCCCTCGCCATCCACCGTGTTAAACGGCCACATCACACGAGCCCGAAATGCGCCGATATCGATCGCGTCCCCGCGAGCCACCTGCCGGTACGTTACGCCCGGGCGATTTAGGACCTCAGCGGGCGCATCCTCCAGTGCATTAGCCGCGACCGCAATGGTTCCAACTGAAAACTGATCAAGCACATCGGGAAGGCCACCCCAATGGTCTTCGTCCCAATGCGTCACGAAGACGGCGTCGATATGGTGAACGTTATTGCGAACCAACGCGCTTACCACGCGTTCATCGAGCCCACAGTCAACGAGCGCCACGACGCTACCCTGGCGAACCAGAATCGCATCGGCCTGCCCCACATCGAGGACTGTCACCGAAGGCGGCGCGAATCGATCCCAATAGACATACGGAACACCCGCTGCAAATACCAAACACAGCAGCCCCGCCGCCATGGGGCGTGCGCGGGGACGTGGCCACCAGACCAAGAGGACCGCCAGCGCGAACGGCACCACGTATACCCAGACCGTATCGGGCGGCACACTAACGGATGCGCCCGGAACAGCAGCAAAAAGCTGCTCAAAGAACAGCGCACAGCGTGCGACGATCATGGGCACCACGAGCGCCCCGTGGCTCAACAGCGGCACAAGCGAGCAGGGCACCAGCACGACCGACGATGCGAGCAGCACGCTTATCACCGGACCGATCACGGCGTTTGCGAGCGGGGCAATGAGCGAAAACGTCCCAAATGTAGGAATGGTAACGGGAAGAGTCGCCAGCTGCGAGCACAGTGTGACGGACAAAATACTGGCAACCCCCGAGGGCACGCCCAGCTCAACCAAGGCGTAGGTGGCGTAGGGGCAAAAACAAAGGATGGCAAATACGCTGGCGCACGAAAGCTGAAAACCCATCTCAAACAATACCGTCGGACGCAGCAACACAAAGATTGCCATGGTCACAAACAGAGCCGAGAGGCCATGCCGACGACGTCCGGCGCCGTTGGCGACAAGCGTCGCCGCCACCATACAGCACGCGCGCACGGCCGAAGGCGAAGCGCCCGTAAAGACGGCATAGGCAGCAAGGGCCAGCACCAACAGCCCCCGCTGAAGCCCACGAGAGAGGCGCGTCTTTTGCAGGGCGCTCTCAATCACAAACCCCACGATGGCAAGATGGCTGCCCGAGACAGCGATGAGATGCGCCGTTCCCGTCACCGAAAACCAATCGCCCGCCGGCTGGGCGCGCAGCTCGGCAGAACGACCGCAGACAACACCGGCTATGAGCGCACGCGCCGGGTCGGTCGCAGGCGCGATGGACGCAAGCAGCCCATTTCGCAGCTGAAGCAGCGGCCCCGGAGAGCCCTCATCGACCGACACCAACCGGATGACCTTCACTTTTCGAAGCTCGCCTCGAAGCACACGCGAGCGCCCATACGCATCGTTCTCAAAGAGCGAAATTCGACCGATAGCATGCACATGCGAACCGGCGCCGAGCTCGCGATCACACGACAGCCGCACCTGGCCCAATCGATTTTCGCCCGCATACGCATCGCAGGTATAGGAGTACGCACCGTCATTGATGGACGGGTCGCCGTGCACAACAAACTCGAGACTGCTCGCGGCCCGATTATCCAGTGCCCTCGAAGTATGTAGCGCTCCGAACGCCCAACCCGCGGATACGACCGCCCCCGCCACGAGGCCAAGGGCCGCGGCATGCAGCCATCGCCTCCAGCGTGTAAGGCGCATACAGAACCGAGCCAACACGATGCAAGCCGCAGCCGCAATGGGAATGGCCCAGAGCGATGCGGCGGACGCCGATCGCTCTCCCAGCAGTAAATCGGCCGCCACGTTAAGTACCAAGCCACAGCTCGCACACAGGCCGGCACAAAGGGCCATCGTCCACGGCATCAATGGCCGAGGTGGCATCACATGCTCGCGCTCGGACACACTCATACGCAGATGCAATCTTTGATTTTGGCGAGCTTCTTCTCACCGATTCCCGATACGCGCATCAGGTCATCGACTGAGGCAAAAGCGCCGTTCTTTGTCCGCTCATCGATAATCGACTGAGCCATAGAGGGCCCAATACCCGAGAGCGTCTGCAGCTCCGCCGCACTTGCGGTATTGATGTTCACGAGCCCCGACGAAGACCCCGCGCCAGGGGTCGTGACAGCACTACTTTCGGCCCCGCCGACCGCCGCAGCCGCTTGTTGCTCCCCCACCGTCGGAACATAGATCTTTTGGCCATCTGTGATCTTGGACGCACGGTTAAGCCCTGTCACATCCCCCTCGGCCGTAAGCCCTCCGGCGGCGTCGATAGCTTGGGACACCCGTGCTCCATCTTTGAGCCGATACACGCCAGGCCTCGCAACGGCCCCATCAACATCGACGTACACCTCGGCAGCAGAAGAACTCTTGGCAGACGACTCATCGGCAACATCAGAAGACGCATCCCCGGCCCCGTGCACATCCGAGACGCCCGCCTCATCACTACGCTCAAACGACACGCCACTGGGACTACCACCAAAACTTGCCATCGCCAAGCCGCTCGCGGCGGCAATGACAACCAGAATCGCCACCACCACCGCTTTATGCCCGAGCAGCTTTCCTGCCCAGCGGTCCATACGTTTAACCCGTTCGTGTTGCTCGCGCTGCGCCATAGCAAACACCTCCCAACACCATCGTGTCAGGAAAACGCAGCCGAACGAGCCGCATGGACAAACCTGTTTTGACGGTCAAACCAAATACCGACCAAAACCTTGCGCGAACATGTCCATTTATTCAGTCACACGTCAGCGAATGAACATCTTGGCATCATTTGCCCAGATAGCAAAAGACCGACGATACAGGCGCATCGTCGGTCTATGCAGGCAATTACTCGTGATCTTGGTAAATATCACGCGGAGCAAGCTCCGAATGTTTGCGTTTTAAGGTCTTAGGGGCCTTATACGTGTTGCTGGAGAAGTCGATATACTCGGTCTGCTTAAGCAGTCGCTCGATCATCTCCTCGTGGTCGAACAGCTCCCAGGCCTCGTGCACGGCATCGAGCTTGGCGTGTGTCTCGGGACGACGCGGCATAAACAGCGTGCAGCAGTCGGGCGCTGCCTCAGTAGATATATCGAACGTGCCGATCTCCTGAGCGCGCGCAATGATCTCCTGCTTGTCGGACCCGATGAGCGGACGGAACACGGGAATCTTCACGGCCTCGTTGACGGCCATGATGTTCTCGAGCGTCTGGGAGGCGACCTGACCGAGCGACTCACCGGTCACGATGGCCTTGGCGCCCTCGATATGCGCAATGCGCTCGGCAACCGAATACATGATGCGGCGATACATGATCACGCGCAGGTTGCTGGGGCAGGTGACGGAAATCTCACGCTGGCAATCGCCAAACGGCACCACGTACAGGCGGCCAATCTGGACACCCGGCTCAAGCGCACGGATGATGTCCTGCACCAAATACTCGCTCGTATCGGGAGTCTGCGGACGACCGGAGAAATGTACCGGCACGCACACCGCACCGCGACGCGCGAGCATCCAGGTCGCCACCGGAGAATCGATGCCCGACGACAGAAGCGTCACGACCTTGCCGGCAGAACCCACCGGCAGACCGCCCACGCCGCGCTCGGAGCGCGCGTACACGTAAACGCTACCCTGTACCACCAGTACGTGCACCATCGCATCGGGGTCGTGCATTTGAACCTTTTTATCGGGGAAGGCCTCGCACAGCACCTCGCCCACCTGGCGATTGATATCAATCGAGGTGAGCTCATAGTCGGTATTGGAGCGCTTGGCGTGAACCTTAAACGAATCGAAGGGGCCAAACTCGCGCAGCGCCTTGACGGCGGCGGCGCAGTACTCCTGCGGGTCGCGGTTGGTGTGGTAAGCCAGGGACACACGGGCAACGCCGGGGACGGTGCGGATGACACGCGCCGCCTCGTCGGCCTGATGCTCGTTAAAGGTCACGAGGATATAACCGGAAATTCGAGACACGGCGTTCACGGAAAAGGCGGCCAAAGCCGCCTTAATGTTATCCGTGAGGATATGCTCAAAATGTGCGCGGTTCTTGCCCTTCAGTCCAACCTCGTGATAGTGGACCAGGCAAACGCGAGCTGCCATTTAGGCTTCAGCAACCTTATGGCCGAGCGCCTTCTCGTAACGGGCCTCGTCGTAGGAGATATCGCCGTCGACGATCTCATCCATAGCCATCGAGATGGTATCGGCGCCGGAGAGCGCGATGGTGATGTCGTCGACATCCTGAACGGCAAGCACGCGGTTATGCTGGCCACGCAGCATGCTATTGATGTCGCAGGCACGCTTGGAGGCAAGCGAAGCGAGCAGGAAGCGGTTGTGATCGGTCTTCTCCAGAAGATCGTCAATGCAAGGCTTTACAACGGACACGGACCTCAGATCCTTTCATGCATATCGAGAACGCGAACGAGCTCGTCGGTCGCGCGGTCGAGATCGTCATTCACCACGACGTCGTCGTAGCGGTCGGCAAGGGCAAGCTCATGGGCGGCGTTTGCCATACGCAGCTCAATCGTCTCGGGCGTCTCGGTACCGCGACCGACCAGACGCTCGCGGAGTACCTCGAGCGAGGGTGGCTTGATAAAGATCAGCACGGCCTCGGGAAAACGCTCCTTAACCTGCAGGGCACCCTGAACATCAATCTCCAAGATGAGAGACGAGCCAGAGGCGAGCTTGGACTGGACCTCGCTCACCAACGTGCCGTAGCAGTTACCGTGGACCTCGGCCCACTCAACAAACTCACCGTTCGCCACGCGGCGGTCGAACTCCTCGCGCGTCAAGAAAAAGTAATTGACGCCATCGACCTCGCCTTTGCGTGGGGCTCGCGTGGTAGCCGAAACCGTCAGGCCCAGGTTAGAGCGACGCTCGCGTACACGAGTGACGAGCGTGCCCTTGCCCGCGCCTGACGGTCCAGAAATCACAAAGAGCTTTGAATCCTGAGCGCTCACTTATTTGGTCAGCTGCTCGAGGAGCTGCTCGCGCTGACGGACGCCAAGGCCCTGGACGCGACGGGTAGCGGAGATGCCGAGCTCCTCCATGATCTTGGCGGCCTTGGCCTTGCCATAACCGGGGAGAGACTCGATGAGGGTGGAAACCTTCATGCGGGAAGCAATGGGGTCATCGGAGTTGAGCACGGATTCGAGGGACTTCTCACCCTTCTTGATCTGCTCACGGAGCTCTGCGCGAGCGTGACGCGCGGCGGCAGCCTTCTCAAGAGCCTGCTTGCGCTGCTCATCGGTAAGCTGAGGGAGTGCCATTCGTACCTCCAAATAGTTGGGTTATATCTGATTCAATATTTGGCATTTTAGCACGTAAAACGTACAAAATGGCCAATTGCGGCTCCATAGGTTAGACGATACCCGCAAAAAGTGCAATATATCGCGCTAAAAGATGAGCCCCTGACCTGCGATTCCACACAAAGGATGGGAAAGTTTTCGCAGGCACAGGGGCTAATTTGTGCTAATGAGACCCAAAAGTGGTGACTTAAGGGAATCTTTTATGCGACGTTTTCGACCAGCTCGGCAACGATGGCGTCAAACGCGGCAACCGGATCATCGGCGCCGGTAATGGGGCGGCCAACCACGATATGGCTCGCGCCGCGCTCGATAGCCTGGGAAGGCGTGGCCACGCGGGACTGATCGCCCAACGCGGCGCCAACCGGACGCACGCCCGGGGTCACAATCAGCGCATCGGGGCCCAGCAGCTCACGCATGTCATGAGCCTCCATCGGCGAGCACACGATGCCGTCGATACCGTTGGCCTGGGCGAGTTTTGCCAGACGGGCGGCCTCCTCGGCAACGGGCGACTCGACGCCGATCTCGCTCAGCGCATCCTGATTCATGCTCGTAAGCACGGTGATGGCGACGAGCTTGGCTCGGTCCTCGCGCGCCTCCTCGGCACCCTCACGGCAGGCGGCGAGCATAGCACCCGAACCCAGGCCGTGAACCGAAAGCAGGTCGGCACCGGCAAGCGAGGCCGAGCGAGCGGCACCGCGCACCTGATGCGGAATGTCATGGAACTTAAGGTCAAGGAAGACCTTAAAGCCCAGGTACTTAAAGGTCTTGACGATCTCGGGACCCTCGGCGTAATAGAGCGTCATGCCCACCTTAAGCCAGGCGGCATGGCCCGAAAGCTCATGGGCGAGCTCGAGTGCACGCTCACGGTCGCAGTCGAGGGCGACGATAACGCGGTCGCGGGCATCGGTCTCTAGCATTCGAAAGCACCTACCAGCTCGTTGATGTCCTTCACGCCCTGGGACTCGGCCCAGGCCTCGAGCTCGCGCTCAATCTTGAGCGAAGCGCACGGATCGACGAAGTTGGCCATACCAACCGATACGCAGGTAGCGCCAGCCAGGATAAACTCGGCCGCGTCCTCACCGGTCATGACGCCGCCGACGCCGTTGATGGGGATATCGACGGCCTGGGCAACCTCCCAGACCATACGCACGGCGATGTGATGGCACAACGGGCCCGATAGACCGCCCTTGGGCTTGGCCACACGCGACTTGCGGGTGTGGACGTCGATGGCCATACCCTGGATGGAGTTGATGACCGAAAGGCCGTCGGCGCCGGCGGCCTCGAGGGCGCGGGCGATCTCGGCGACGTTGACCGGTGCCATCTTCACAAACAGCGGCTTGTCGGTCACCTTGCGGCAGGCGGCCATGACGGAAGAGGCGCCCTCGGGCGTGGAGCCCATGGCGGCACCGCCGGCGGCAATGTTGGGGCAGCTCACGTTGATCTCATAGCCGGCAGCCCAGGGGCACAGCTCGACATACATCTCGAGCGCACGGACAAACTCGTCCACGGAATGACCGGCAACCTGGCAGATGACCTGGCAACCGTCCTTAGAGAGCTGCTCGAGCCACGGACCGGACTCGCGGGCGAAAGCGGCCACACCAGGGTTCTGCAGGCCCACGGAATTGATCATGCCGCCGGGAATCTCGGCCATGCGGGGTGCGGGATTGCCGGGCCAGGGCTCGGCAGCGCAACCCTTGGTGGTGATGGCACCCAGCTGGGAGACATCGAAGAAGTTTTGGAACTGCCAACCGTAGCCAAAGGTACCGGCTGCGGTGTTGATGGGGTTCTGCATCTTGACGCCGCCGAAATCGACGGCCATGTTCACGGTACCCACTAGAAGACCACCACCTTGGAAGCATCGAACACGGGGCCGCACATGCATGCGCCCTTCATACCGTCGACCGTCTCGACATTGCAGGTGTTACAGGCACCAAAGCCGCAGCTCATCATGCGCTCGAGCGACACCTCGCAGTACGCGCCGGCATCGGCGGCAGCGGCGGCGACCTTCTTCATCATGACGGCGGGACCGCAACTGGCGACGTAGTCGTAACCGCCCTCGCCAAGCAGCTCGGCGGCAGGATCGGTGCAGAAGCCGTGCGTGCCCAACGAGCCGTCGTCGGTGCACACGTTGACCGTGGCTCCCAGCGCGCGGAACTCATCGACGCCCACGGCCTTGGACGCGGTGCAAAAGCCCAGGCACACGTCGACGGCTACACCCTGCTTGGCAAGCATGCCGGCCAGGCAGAGCACGGGCGGAACGCCAATGCCGCCGGCGACGAGCAACGCCTTCCTGGTGCCCTCGGGCACGAGCCAGCCGCGGCCGCCAGGGCCCAGCAAGTTAGAGGTGGAGCCAGGGGCCATCTGTGACAGACGGCGGGTATCATCGCCCACGACGGCGTACCACAGCTCGACGGTGCCGGCCTCGGCGTCGGCGCAATAGAAGCTCAGGGGCACGCGAAGCAGCGAGGAAGCATCGCCCGGCACGGCGATATTCACGAACTGACCGGGCTTGAGCGCACTTGCAAGCTTGGGGGCCGAGATAACGAGCGAGAAGATGCCGTCGGCGATCTCCTGGTTCGAGACGACCTCGAAGTCGTGCATGCGTGCAGTGGAAGGTGTGGGCATAGACGCTCCAATCCCCCATGCGGTTGCATGGTTCAGGCGAACAGAAAGCGCGGCACCGCAAGGGCGCCGCGCACAAAAGCGATAAGGCTATGCTAGCAGATGCAGCCGTCGGCAAGCGTCTGCTTACCGCCGACGAACACATCGGTGGCACGACCGGTGAGCGTACGGCCGGCAAAACCGGAGTTCTCGGCGCGCGACTCGTAGCCGTCCTCGCCGACCGTCCAGGTGGCGGACGCGTCGAACACGGTCAGGTCGGCAACGGAGCCCGCCTTGACCTGAACCTGGTCCAGACCCAGGATCTCGCGCGGCTTGATGGCCATGAGCTCGACCATGCGGCCCATGCCCATCTTACCGGTGTTGACCAGCTCGGTGAGTACGAGCGACAGCGAGGTCTCGAGGCCGATCATACCAAAGGGCGCAAGCTCGAACTCGCGGGCCTTCTCCCACGGGGTGTGGGGAGCGTGATCGGTGACGATAACGTCGACGGTGCCGTCGATGACACCCTGACGGATGGCCTCGGCGTCCTCGTCGGTGCGCAGCGGCGGATTGACCTTGAGCGAGGTGTTGTAGGTCTCGTCCAGGTCGTTCTCGGTCAGGAACATGTGGTGCGGGGTTGCCTCGCAGGTAACCTGAACGCCAGCGGCCTTGCCGGCACGCACGATCTCAAGGCCATGGGCGGTAGAGATGTGCTGGATGTGCAGCTTGGCACCGGTCAGCTTGGCGATCTCGATGTCGCGAGCGATCTGGAGCTCCTCGCCGGCAGCCGGCCAGCCCTCAAGAGCCAGACGGGTCGAGACCTTGCCCTCGTTGATCTGGCCGTGGCCGACCAGGTCCTCGTCCTGGCAGTGGCTCATAAAGACCTTGCCGAACATCTTGCCGTAGTCCATGCAGCGACGGAGCATGCCCGCGCCCTGCACGCCGCGACCGTCGTCGGTGAAGGCAACGGCGCCGTGGGCGACCATATCGCCCATTTCGGACATGGCCTCGCCCTTAAGACCGCGGGTCATGGCGCCCGACGGATAGACGCGGCAGTGACCGACCTCGGCAGCGCGGGACTTGACGAACTCAACGACGGTGCCGTTATCGGTAACGGGGTCGGTGTTGGGCATGGCGCACACGCCGGTGAAGCCGCCCTTTGCAGCCGCGCGGGTGCCGCTCTCGATGTCCTCTTTGACCTCGTAGCCGGGCTCACGCAGGTGGACATGCATGTCCACCAGCCCAGGGACGAGGTACTTACCGGAAAGGTCGCGGACCTCGGCTCCCTCGGCGGCGAGGTTCTCGCCGACCTCGGCGATCTTGTCGCCGTCAATCAGGACGTCAACGACACCGTCAAGCTCGACGGACGGGTCGACGACGTGGGCATTCTTAAGAAGCAAGGCCATTATCGGCACCTCCAAGCAGCAGATACAGGATAGCCATACGCACGCAGATACCGGCGTAGACCTGCTCCAGGATGACGGAGCGTTGCGGGTGGTCGGCCATATAGGAGTCGAACTCGACGCCGCGGTTGATGGGGCCCGGGTGGCAAATGATCGCGTCGGGCTTCATGAGCTTCTCACGGTCCTTTGTCAGGCCGAAGAGCTTGTGGTACTCGCGAATGGTCGGGAACGGGGCACCCTCGAGGCGCTCCTGCTGTACGCGCAGCATGTAGACGACGTCCAGCTCGGGCAGGACGGAATCGAGGTCGCTCGTCACGTGGTCGCAGCCCAGAACCTCGGGCGCCGGCGGCAGAAGCGTGCCGGGGGCGACGGCGTAGGTCTCGCAGCCCATGATCTTCAACGCGGGGAGCAGCGAGCCGCAAACGCGGGAGTGGGCGATGTCACCGACAACGGCGACCTTCAGACCGTGGAAGTCACCCTTGTGCTCCCAGATGGTGTACAGGTCGAGCAGAGCCTGCGTGGGGTGGTTGTGCTTACCGTCACCGGCGCAGATAACACTCGCGGGCGAATTCTGCGTGACGATGTAGGGAGCACCGGCATGCTTGTCGCGCACGACGATGCAGTCGATCTTGTAGGCATTGAGAGTCTCGACGGTATCGACGAGGCTCTCGCCCTTGACCGTGGAGGTCGAGGAGCCACCGAAGTTGAGGCTGTCGGCCGAAAGACGCTTCTCGGCGAGCTCGAAGGAGCTGCGGGTACGCGTCGAGGGCTCGTTGAACATGTTGACGATGGTCTTGCCCTTGAGCGTGGGGACCTTCTTGATGGCACGCTCGTTGACCTCGGAGAACGCCTTGGCGGTCTCGAGGATGAGCTTGATGTCCTCTTCGGAGTACTCGGTAATGTCGATCAGATGCTTATGATTGAACGCCACGGTACTACTCACCTCCCAGCGGCGCGGAGCCCACGTGGGAACCCGGCGCGACGTCGTTGATCTCGACAGCGGTACGGCCGTCGACTTCCTTCATATATAGGTGCACGTTCTCCTCGTGCGACGAGGGAACGTTCTTGCCGACAAAGTCCGGCGAGATAGGGAGCTCGCGGTGACCGCGGTCAACGAGAACTGCCAGCTCGACACGGCTCGGACGGCCCAGGTCCATAACGGCGTCCAGAGCGGCGCGGATGGTGCGACCCGTGTACAGGATGTCGTCCACCAGCACGACGCGCTTGCCGTCGACGCTGAAGGGGATGTTGGTAGCGTGGATCGCGGGAGCGAAATTGGTCGCATAGTCATCGCGATAGAAGCTGATGTCCAGGCTGCCGAGCGGAACGTCGACACCCTCGATCTCCTTGATCGCCTCGGCGAGCTTCTTTGCCAGAAGGTCGCCGCGCGTGACGATGCCGACCAGAGCGAGGTCTTCACAGCCCTCGTTGCGCTCGAGGATCTCGTGCGCGATGCGGGTCATCGCTCGGTTGACGGCGGTCTCGTCCATGATGACCGCCTTGGGGGAAGTCGTGCCCATCGATCTCCTTCCTCACATGTCTTGACTGCTGACACAGTCAAAAAAATAGATGCCCGACCGCTCAAAGCGGACCAGACACCCACAGGAAGTACTGCTCATTGACAGCTATGTAATTCCATGTGGGTATCTCGTACCCCTTTAATGGTCAAGGCATAGTGTAGCCAACCTCGGGCTCAAATGCGAGCATAAATACTAGTCAATCCGTAAACGGAGCCAATAGCTCCATAAACCTATATATATTTGTGGGACGCGCTTGAAAACCTTGTTGCGAGCTGGCATAATCCCCTCTGCTGCACGCAAATCGGATCTACGTCCAGGGCCGTAGCGTGGGCACTATCGCCAAAAGAGGAATATCTCTGTGTAGATTGCGCACAGAGACATGCTTCTGTGCTATAGTTCAGGCTTGTTTGTTAACGCGACATGTTCGTTTGTCGCCCAAGGAGGGTCAGTTATGTCCAAAGTTTGCGAAGTTTGCGGTAAGCACCCCGTTGCCGGTCGCTCCATCAGCCACTCTCACCGCGTCACCAACCGTAAGTTCCGCCCCAACATCCAGCGCGTCTACGTCGTCGTCGATGGTCACCGTCGCAAGATGAACGTTTGCTCCACCTGCCTCAAGTCCGGCAAGGTTGCGCGCTCCTAAATAAGGTCTTACCAACAAGTACCTCGGACTCTCCGGGTCAAAGACCTCGCGTTCACATAGAACTTACCAAAGGCGTCCTCCATGTGGAGGGCGCCTTTTTGCACCCATTGGGGACAGACTTACATGAGTGTTTTCGAGCATAGGGGCCGCGTCACAGATGTCAAAGGGATCTAAGCCCAGCCGGTATGCCTTGTAGCTTGATCAAAGGTACGCTTCGAGTGAGTCAAGCGCGCCTTTTACGGGATTGAGATGGATATAATCGAGCAGCTGCACTGCCTGCGTGTCCGACTCAACCGCGACCCGCGAATAACGATTGTCAAACAGATGCCCCGTTCTCCCCGTTTTCCCATTGAAATACTCATGTGAGTCTGTCCCCAATGAGTGGGGCGATGCAGTAGGTGACTAGTTTTAGTTGAAACGATTCATTTAGTTGAAGCGTTTTAGTGTGCCTTTTACGGGAATCTTACCGTTCGCCGAATAATTTCTTGCTATCATGCAAGGCGTAGGGTAAATCTCCGATCGCAAGGAGACACAAATGGTGAAAAAGTCACCGGAAAACACTACTCCCGCAATTGTGGACAACGTAGAGGCGCTTGAGGCTAAGCTCGCTCAGATGCGAGAGGCCCAGGCGCTTTTTGCTACGTACACGCAGGAGCAGGTCGACAAGATCTTCTACGAGGCCGCCATGGCCGCCAACAAGGCTCGTATCCCGTTGGCGAAGATGGCCATCGAGGAGACCGGCCGCGGCGTTCTTGAGGACAAGGTCATCAAGAACCACTACGCCGCAGAGTACATCTACAACGCTTACAAGAACACCAAGACCTGTGGCGTTCTGGAGCGCGACGAGGCTTACGGCATCACCAAGATCGCCGAGCCCATCGGCATCGTGGGCGCCGTCATCCCGACGACCAACCCCACCTCCACCGCGATCTTCAAGACGCTGATCAGCCTGAAGACCCGCAACGGCATCATCATCTCCCCGCACCCGGCAGCTGCCAAGTGCACCATCGCCGCCGCCAAGCTCGTGCTTGACGCCGCCGTCAAGGCCGGTGCCCCCGAGGGCATCATCGGCTGGGTCGATGTCCCCTCCATCGAGCTGACCAACATGGTCATGCGCGACGTCGACATCATCCTCGCCACCGGTGGCCCGGGCATGGTCAAGGCCGCCTACTCCTCGGGCAAGCCCGCCCTGGGCGTTGGCGCCGGTAACACCCCGGTCATCATCGACGACACCGCCGACGTGCTGCTCGCCGTCAACTCCATCATCCACTCCAAGACCTTCGACAACGGCATGATCTGCGCTTCCGAGCAGTCCGTGACCGTCATCGACACCATCTACGACCAGGTTAAGGCCGAGTTCCAGAAGCGCGGCTGCTACTTCGTCAAGCAGGGTGCCGAGATGGAGGCCCTGCGTGCCGCCATGTTCAAGAACGGCGCTCTCGACCACCGCATCCCCGGCATGGCTGCCGCCAAGATCGCCGAGCTCGCCGGCATCGAGGTTCCCGCCAAGACCAAGATCCTGATCGCCGAGGTCACCTCCACCGACCCCGCCAAGGAGGAGTTCTCCCACGAGAAGCTCTCCCCGGTCCTGGCCATGTACCACGCCAAGGACTTCCAGGAGGCCGTCGACAAGGCCGAGCACCTGGTGCTCGCCGGTGGCCCGGGCCACACCGCCTCTCTGTACGTGCACCCCGCCCAGGCCGAGAAGATCAGCCTGTTCGAGCACGTCATGAAGGCCTGCCGTATCGTCATCAACACCCCGTCCTCGCACGGCGGCATCGGTGACCTTTACAACTTTGGCATGAAGCCGTCTCTGACCCTGGGCTGCGGCTCCTGGGGCGGCAACTCCGTCTCCGAGAACGTTGGGGTGAAGCACTTGATCAACGTTAAGACTGTGGCCGAGCGCCGTGAGAACATGCTGTGGTTCCGCGCTCCCGAGAAGGTCTACTTCAAGAAGGGTTCCACGCCCGTCGCCCTCGACGAGCTGGGCAACGTCATGGGCAAGAAGCGCGCCTTCATCGTCACCGACCAGTTCCTCTTCAAGAATGGCAACACCCGCGCCATCGAGGCCAAGCTCGACGAGATGGGCATCGCCCACGACTGCTTCTACGACGTCGAGCCCGATCCGTCGCTGCAGTGCGCACGTCGCGGCGCCAAGCAGATGGCTCTCTTTGAGCCGGACGTCATCATCGCCGTCGGCGGTGGCTCTGCTATGGACGCCGGCAAGATCATGTGGATGATGTACGAGCACCCCGAGTGCAAGTTTGAGGACATGGCCATGGACTTCATGGACATCCGCAAGCGTATCTTCACCTTCCCCGAGATGGGCAAGAAGGCCTACTTCGTCGCCGTCCCGACCTCTTCGGGTACCGGCTCCGAGTGCACGCCGTTCGCCATCATCACCGACAAGGAGACCGGCATCAAGTGGCCGCTCGCCGACTACGCGCTGCTCCCCAACATGGCTATCGTCGACGCCGACAACTGCATGACCGCCCCGCGCGGCCTGACCGCTGCCTCCGGCATCGACGTCATGACCCACGCCATCGAGTCCTACGTCTCCATCATGGCTTCCGACTACACCAAGGGCCTCTCCGAGCGTGCTGCTAAGCTCGTCTTCGAGAACCTGCCCTCCAGCTTCACGAACGGCGCCAAGGACCCGCATGCCCGCGAGGAGATGCACAACGCCTCCTGCATGGCCGGTATGGCCTTCGCCAACGCCTTCCTGGGCCTCAACCACTCCATGGCCCACAAGCTCGGCGCTTTCCATCACCTGCCCCACGGCCTCGCAAACGCCGTCATCCTGACCCGCGTTATGCGCTACAACGCCGCCGAGGCTCCCGTCAAGATGGGCACCTTCTCCCAGTATCCTTACCCCAACGCGCTGCACAACTACGCCGAGATGGCCAAGTACTGCGGCATCGAGGGCAAGGACGACAAGGAGGTCTTCGAGAACTTCATCACGAAGCTCGAGGAGCTCAAGGACTTCATCGGCGTCAAGAAGACCATCGCCGACTACGGTGTTGACGAGCAGTACTTCCTCGACACCCTCGACGAGATGACCGAGCAGGCATTCAACGACCAGTGCACCGGCGCTAACCCGCGCTACCCGCTCATGAGCGAGATCAAGGAGCTCTACCTGGACGCCTACTACGGCCGTGAGCCTCAGGATTACGCCGTCTGCTAGTTCTAGCACGGTTTTTAACGGCGGGGGTGCACGGGTGTTTCACACACCCCCGCCGTCGCTTCTATCGCATCGTTGAAAGGATGCAACCATGCTGCTACCCGATTCCAAGACCGAGCTCGTCCGCCGTGGCAACAAGGTCGTTTACGACCTGGGCGACAAGATCGTCAAGGTCTTTAACGAGACCAAGCCTGTCTCCGACGTGTTCAACGAGGCTTTGAATCTTGCCCGCATCAATGAGTGCGGCATCCGCAGCCCCAAGGCTCTCGAGGTTTCCCAGCTCGAGAACGCCAACGGCTGGGCGCTCGTGACCGAGAAGGTTCCGGGCACCACCCTTGCCGAGAAGATGACTGCCGAGCCCCAGCGCTTCGGTGAGTACCTCGAGATGTTCGTCGACCTCCAGATCGAGATCCACGGCTACACCTCCCCGCTGCTCAACCGTCAGCGCGATAAGTTCGCCCGCATGATCGACAGCCTTGATCAGCTCAATGCCACCACGCGCTACAACCTTCAGGAGCGTCTGGACGGCATGACCAAGGAGTTCAAGGTCTGCCACGGCGACTTCAACCCCTCCAATGTCATCGTCGGTGACGACGGCCAGCTCTATGTGTGCGACTGGGCACACGCCACCCAGGGCTCCCCTGCTGCCGACGTTGCCACCACCTACCTGCTCTTTGCCCTCAACAGCAAGGATCAGGCCGAGGCCTACCTGGAGCTCTACTGCGACCGCGCCGACATGCCCATGCAGGTCGTGCGTCAGTGGACGAGCATCGTCGCCGCTTCCGAGCTCGCTCGTAAGCGCAACGTGAACGATGAGTTCCTGAAGAACTGGATCGACGTCGTCGATTATCAGTAATATCTGAGCGATTTATTTCGCATCGGAGGCACAAAGGAAACCCCGCAGCTCGCATGGGCTGTGGGGTTTCCTTTTAGCGATTGAGTACGTTGAGAAGATAAAAGGACGGCCCCGCATCTCCCCTATCTGGAGAAATGCGGGGCCGTCCCGTATATCAAACTACAAGCGAAATCGTAGATTAACGACGGGCCGCCTTCACAAGCTCGGAAACCTTGGCGACGACCTCGTCGATCGCCACGTCCTCGCGCTCGCCCGTGGCACGGTCCTTGAGCTCGACGGTGCCATTCTTGAGGCCGCGCTTGCCGAGCACCACCTGATACGGGAAGCCCATAAGGTCGTTGTCGGCAAACTTAAAGCCGGGACGCTCGTCACGATCGTCGACGACGACCTCGATACCCTCGGCACACAGGCCATCAACGATCTGCTCGCAGACGGTAGCGCACTCCTCCTTCTTGGGATCGAGCGGAATCACCGCAACCTCGTACGGGGCAACGGAGACTGGCCAGACGATGCCGTGCTCGTCGTTGTGCTGCTCCACGACGGCAGCGAGCGAGCGAGACACACCCACGCCGTAGCAACCCATGATAAGCGGCTTCTCCTTGCCGTCCTCGTCCATAAAGGTGGCACCCATGGCCTCGGAGTACTTGGTGCCCAGCTGGAAAACCTGGGAGACCTCAATACCGCGAGCAGCGGAAAGCGGCTTGCCGCAGTGCGGGCAGGGATCGCCGGCAACGACGGTAACCAGGTCGGCCCACTCGTCGACGGTAAAGTCACGCTCGGGGCAGGCACCAGTAAAGTGATAATCGACCTCGTTGGCACCGCAGGCCCACTGCTTGGACTCGCGCAGGCTCTCATCGCACACCAGACGGATGCCCTCGGGCAGGTTCACCGGTCCGATAAAGCCCTTGTGCAGACCGTAGGTCTGGAGCTCCTCGTCGGTCATCATGCGATAGCCCTTGCCAAAGACATGCTCGGCCTTGCAATCATTGAGCTCGTGGTCGCCCGGGACAATGGCGACGACCGGATTGCCCTCGGAGTCAATCAACGCCAGCGACTTGCGCGTGCCGTTCTCGGGGAAGCCGAAGAACTTGGCGACGGCCTCGATGGTGCCCATACCCGGAGTCTCGACCTTGGTGAGCGTGCCGTCGCCGGGGCCCTCGGTCACAACGACCTTGGTGCTTGCAGCCTCGTCGTCGGCAGCAAAACCGCAATCGTCGCAGTAGACGAGCGAGGCCTCGCCGGCGTCGGCCAGAGCCATGTACTCGACGGAGGTGTCGCCGCCAATCTCGCCGGAGTCGGCGACAACGGGCAGAGCCTTGATGTAGCAGCGCTCGCAGATGTTGGCGTAAGCCTGCTTCATCTTGTCGTACTCCTCCTGCAGGCTCTCCTGCGTGGCAGAGAAGCTGTAGGCGTCCTTCATGATGAACTCACGGCCACGCATCAGGCCAAAGCGGGGACGGAACTCATCGCGGAACTTATCCTGAATGTGGTACAGGTTGACGGGCAGCTGCTTATAGGAGCGCAGCTCGTTGCGCACCAGGGCCGTGACGGTCTCCTCATGCGTGGGGCCCAGCACAAACTCGCGACCATGACGGTCGTCAAAGCGCACGAGCTCCTTGCCATAGGCATCGATACGGCCGGACTCACGCCACAGCTCAGCATCGACCATAATGGGCATCATGAGCTCCTGGGCGCCGGCGGCGTCCATCTCGTCGCGCACGATGTTCTCGATCTTGCGAATCGAGCGCCAAGCGAGCGGCAGATAGGAATACAGGCCGGCGGCCTCCTTGCGAATCATGCCGGCACGGAGCAGCAGGCGATGGCTCGCAAGCTCGGCGTCGGCCGGATCCTCTTTGAGCGTCGGCGCATAGAGCTTAGACATATACATTGCTCGAGTCATTTATTTCTCCTCAATAAGCTTGTCGACCTCGGCCATAAGCGCGTCGACAATTTGATCCTCAGCTACTTTACCAATGATCTGGCCATGCGAAAAGAGCAGGGCCTGACCACGTCCGCAAGCAACGCCCAGGTCGGCATCAGAAGCCTCACCGGGGCCATTAACGGCACATCCCATGACGGCAATCGAAAGCGGCGCGGCATAGTTCTTAAGCCGCTCGGTTACTTCCTCAGCGATAGGAATCAGGTTAACCTGGCAGCGGGCGCACGTGGGGCACGAGACAATCTCGGGACCACGGCGACGCAGGCCCAGGGACTGCAGGATACCCCAGGCGACCGGCGGCTCCTCGACCGGATCGGCCGTGAGCGAGACGCGCATGGTGTCGCCAATGCCCTCGGAAAGCAGAATACCCAGGCCCACAGAGCTCTTAATGGTGCCCTGGAGCTTGGTTCCGGCCTCCGTCACGCCCAAATGAAGCGGAACATGGGGGATTTCGCGCGAGAGGGCACGGTAGGTGTCGAGCGTCGTTTGCACGCTATGGGCCTTAGCCGAAAGCACAATGTTCGTAAAGCCGCGGTCTTCAAAATGCTTGACGAAACGCTCGCTCGACATCACGAGCTTTTCGGGCTGCGTGAGGTCGTCGCGCTCGGCGATATCCTGCTCAAGCGAACCGGCATTGACGCCGATACGAATCGCACAGCCAGCGGCACCCGCAGCATCGATCACCGCGTCAACCTTGGCCCAATCACCGATATTGCCGGGATTGATGCGCAGCTTGGCAGCACCGGCCTCAACGGCACCAATGGCGAGCTTATGGTTAAAGTGGATATCGGCGACAATCGGCACCGGAGACTCGGCACAGATGGTGCGGAAACCCTCAAGCGCGGCCTCGGTGGGCACGCTTACGCGCACGATATCGCAGCCAGCCTGCGCCAACGCGCATACTTGCGCAAGCGTTGCCTGGGCATCGGCGGTATCGGTGCAGGTCATGGATTGGACCACCACCGGCGCGCCGCCACCAATCTGCACGCCGCCCACATGCACGGGGCGCGTCAGCTCGCGAGGCAAAGGATGGGATAAAGACAATCCAAACACTCCCCTACAGAATAAATCGAAGGACGTCGGAACGAAGCATATAGACAAACAACAGCGCAAAGAGCGCGATGCCCACATAGCTCACAATCGTCTGGACCTTGAGCGGAAGCTCGCGGCCCGCAATCTTTTGAATGATCTCGATGACCAGCTTGCCGCCGTCGAGCGGTGGGATGGGCAGCAGGTTCATAAAGCCAAGCGAGAACGAAATGAGGGCGGCAAACGAAAGGAACGTGGCAGGGCCGGCAGCAGCAGCCTGTGAGGACATAACGCTAATACCCACGATCGAAGAGGACTGATCGAGAATCTCCATCGTATGCTGCGGCTGGAGCAGGCGCATCACACCCTCCGCTGTCTGCACGACATAGGAGAACGACAGGCGAGCCGACGTGATGGGGTCCAAACGAACCACCTGTGTAGAGGCATACACACCCAGGCGCTCGTCCTCTTTGAGCGAAACCGTAGTCGAATGCTGCCTGCCATCACGCTCGTACTCAATGGCGATATCGTCCTTACCGGCAGCCTTGCCGATGGCATCGTAAACGTCCATCCAGGTAGAGCACGATACTCCGTCGACCGAAAGGATCGCGTCGCCGCCCTCGATTCCCGCCGCGGCGGCAATCGAGCCTTCGTCAACCTGGCCGATCACATTGGTATCCACCGGCACCGTGACGCCCGCGATGGAATAGATGCTCATAAGGAGCAAAAAGCCCGTCAGGATATTGACGATAATGCCCGCAAGCAGCATAAAGGCACGCTTGACAAAGCCCTGGCCCAAATAGGTGTGCGAGCGCTCGCGTGCAAGGAATTCGGACTCGCCGCACGGCAGTTCCCATACATCGCCCTCGGCAGTCGCGTGCTCGCGATCGAACCGACGGCCGTCAAAGGTGGTATAACCCGCCGCGTCACGCGGCAGGGTCTGGTACTTGGTGGGATAGTAACTGGGCGAAGGCTTTTCCCCTTCTTCATACCAGGGAGCGATAGAGCCCCAGCCCAACAGCAAAGCACAGGCCTCGAGCACATCCTCCTCGGACAGCTCGAGCTCGACGGCAAGATCGGCCACCGTCACACGGCCGTGACGATAGATGGCAGCAAGCACGCGGTCGGCACACGAGACGTCGGTCGGATCCATGCCACAAATGGCTGCATAGCCACCCAGCAGCAGCGGCGTCACGCCAAACTTGGTGCCGATACGATGCGACGTATGGTGGATATCAAAGCGACACGGCAGGCCCAAAAAGAACTCAGTCACCCGGACGCCGCAGGCACGCGCCGCCAAAAAGTGGCCGCCCTCGTGCAAAAACACGAGGACGGAAAGCATCAACAGGCCCCAAAAGACCGATGAGAGAACGCTCAGAACAGTATCCATAAAACGAAAAAACAATCCTTATGGGTTAAGAACGGGTTGCGGCGAGCACCTGCGCAGCCTTTTCACGTGCCCAGCTATCGATGTCGCGAAGCTGTTCAAACGAATCGACCGTCTGCGCATCGTGAGCATCCATGCAGGATTCCACAATGCGGTCGATATCGGTAAAGCTGCAGCCATCATGCAGGAAGGCGTCGACGGCGACCTCGTTGGCGGCATTGAGCACGCACGGCATGGTGCCGCCCGTCTTGCCGGCACGTTCGGCCAGCGCAAGGCAGCGGAAGGTATCCATATCGGCCGCGTCGAAGGTAAGCTGTCCCAACTCGCGGAAATCGATACGCGGAGCCGGCGTATCCCAACGCTCGGGATACGAGAAGGCAAACTGGATGGGAATGCGCATGTCGGAGGCACCGAGATGCGCCATCACGGAGCCGTCGGCAAACTCGACCATGGAGTGAATCTTGGACTGGCGCTGCACGACCACGTTAATGAAATCGAGATCGCAGCCAAACAGATGCATGGCCTCGATACGCTCCAGACCTTTGTTCATGAGGGTGGCGGAGTCAATCGTAATCTTGGCACCCATAGCCCACGTAGGATGCGCCAGGGCATCGGCGCGCGTCACGCGATCGAGCTCGTCACGCGTGCGGCCAAAGAACGGGCCGCCCGAGCAGGTAAGCCAAATGCAATGAGCCTCGCGCGGATTCTCGCCCAGATAGCACTGGTAGATGGCAGAATGCTCGGAGTCGACCGGGATAAGCTGGCCCGGCTGCGCCAACGGCATAAGCAAATCGCCACCGACGACGAGCGACTCCTTGTTGGCCAGGGCAAGACGCTTGTTCGAGGTCAGCGCAGCATGGCTCGCCTCGAGACCGGCAGCGCCCACGATGGCCACGAGCACGCAGTCGACATCATCGCGGCATGCGAGCTCGCACACGGCCTGCGCGCCAATTCCGAGCTCCGTGCCCTCGGGCAGTTCCTGCAGCACGGCGTCGGCGCCATGGGAGGCGTCCGCCACGGCAACCACCGGAACCGAGAACTCACGGGCAGCGGCAACGAGCTCGGAGGTGCTGGAGTTTACGGACAGCGCCGTCACCTGCAGGCGATCGGCATGCTGACGGCACACGTCAAGCGCCTGAGTGCCGATAGAACCAGTACAGCCCAGAACGGCAACACGAAGACGCCCGTCGGGACCGTAGGTGGTCTGATAAGCCATTACAGCACGCCTCCGATCATCAGCAGCAGCTGCGCGGTAATGCAGCCAAAGATGAGCGAATCGCTGCGGTCGAGCATGCCGCCGTGGCCCGGGATGAGATTACCGGAATCTTTGACGCCCACGCCGCGCTTGATACGCGACTCGATGAGGTCGCCGATAACGCCCAGGATGGAGACGACCACGCCGCACAGCAGTGCATAGGGCAGGCTCAGCTTATAGAAGTGCGTTGCCCACAGGATGAGCCAGATCAAGACAGAACCCAAAATGCCGCCGACAAAGCCTTCCCAGCTCTTTTTGGGGGAGATCTTGGGAACCATCTTATGCTTGCCAATGCGGCTGCCCACGATATAGGCAAACGAGTCGGAAACCCAAAGGGACGCGCAAACGCCCACCGAAAGCAGGGCGCCAGCAAAACCGGGCACGGCATCGCGCAGCAGCACGATAGCCGACAGCATAAAGCCAGTGTAGATAGGGCCCATGAGCGTCACGGCAACGTCAGAGATGCGAGTGCGCGGAGACCAGACATACCAGATACCAACCGCAAGCATCAAAGCGAACAGCAGGGCATTCAACAGCAGCGAATCGCCCAGAGCCGAGAGCGGAAAGAGCACGGCGGCAGCGATACCAAGGCGCTCGTTGGCAACCTTGCCGTCGAGCCTCGTCATGCGGAAGAACTCATAGCAGCACAGACAGCTCATGACGGACACGAAGATGGCCGTGGGCACAATACCCAAAACCAGGCACAGGATAAAGACAACGGCATAGACGATACCGGCGGCGGCACGGGTGATAAAGCCCGCCAGCCACGAACCGGAGCCGCTCTTCGCTGCAGGCGCCCCTGCAGCGGAAGCCTTACGCGCGGGCTTCGCGGAAGTAGGCGCCTTGGGAGCGGATGCCTTGGGACGTTCGGACACGATTAAGCCTCCTCGGTCTTGCTCAGTCCACCAAACCTACGGTCGCGACCCTGGTAGGCCAAAATGGCGTCGACAAGGCCCCAGCGGTCAAAGTCGGGCCAATAGGTATCGGTGACATAGAACTCGGAATAGGCAACCTGCCACAGCAGATAGTTCGAAAGACGAAGCTCGCCGGAGGTGCGAATCACAAGCTCCGGATCGGGCAGCCCAGCGGTGTACAGGTGCGAAGCCACCATATCATCGTCGATAGCGGCGGGATCGATCTTGCCGGCAGCCGCATCAAGCGCGATCTGGCGGACAGCGCGGGTGATCTCAGCACGGGCACCGTAGTTAACGGCCAGCGCCAGCGTCATACCGGTATGGTCGGCGCACTCGGCAAGGCCGCGCTCAAAGACGTCGCGGGTCTTCTTGGGCAGCGCGGAAATATCGCCCAAAAAGACAACGCGAACATTCTCGCGCTTAAGCAGCGGCAGCTCATCGATAAACGTCTTGGCAAACAGGTGCATCAGAACGTTGACTTCGTGCTGCGGGCGATTCCAGTTTTCGGTCGAAAATGCATAGGCCGAAAGCACGTCGACGCCCAGGCGCACGCAGGCGGTAATGATCTCGCGCAGAGAGACGATGCCGGCCTTGTGGCCTTCGGTGCGGGCAAGACCGCGCGCCGTGGCCCAACGGCCGTTGCCGTCCATGATGCACGAAATATGGTGCGGAATGTTATTGAGGTCAAGGTCGGAAAAACCGACGCCCGCAGGGGCGTCGGCAAAGTACTCGACCAGTTTATGCTCGTCGTATTGCACCTTAGATCTCCATGACCTCGGCTTCTTTTTCCTTCAGAAGCTCCTCAACCTTGGCAACATACTCGTCGGTATGCTTCTGGACCTTGGCCTGCTCGCGACGGACATCGTCCTCGGTGAGCTCCTCGTCGCGCTCGAGCTTATTGTTAAAGTCGCGGCGGATGTTTCGGATGGAGACCTTGGCCTGCTCGGCGTACTCGCGGCACTCCTTAACGAGCTCGCGGCGACGCTCCTCGGTGGGAGCCGGGAACGGCAGACGCACGACGGTACCATCGGAGTTGGGGGTAATGCCCAGGTCGGAGGCACTGATGGCCTTGACGATGGCATTGATGAGCGCCTTATCCCACGGCTCGATAAGCAGCATATGGGCCTCGGGGGTCTTAACGGCGGCAACCTGCGTGACGGGTGTGGGAACACCGTAGTAGTCGACGGTGATGTCAGACAGGATGTTGGCGTTAGCGCGGCCAGTGCGGACCTTGGAGAAATTGTGCTTGAGGGACTCGAGCGACTTGTCCATGTGGGCGGTGATGTTCTCTGCCATGCTTAATCCTCCTGATAGACGAGCGTGCCGACGGGCTCACCCGCGAGCGCGCGCTTGACGGTGTCCTCGCCATCGATGTTGAGGACCAAAATGGGCATACGGTTGTCCTGGCAAAGAGCCGTAGCCGTGGAATCCATAACCTGCAGGCCGCGAACGAGCACCTCATGATAGGTGATCTTGTCAAAGCGGACGGCGTCGGCGCACTTGACGGGATCCTTGTCGTAGATGCCATCAACCTTGGTGGCTTTAATGAGAATCTCGGCACCGATCTCGCAGGCGCGAAGGGCCGCGGCGGTGTCAGTCGTAAAGTACGGATTACCCGATCCGGCGGCAAAGATAACGATGTTGCCCTTGGACAGGTGGTTGATGGCGCGACGGCGAATATAGGGCTCGCAGATCTCGTTCATCTGGATAGCGCTCATCACGCGGCAGGGAACATCGTTGTGCTCGAAGGCATCCTGCAGGGCAAGCGCGTTCATAACGGTAGCGAGCATGCCCATGTAATCGGCCTGGGCGCGGTCCATACCACCGGCGGCGCCGGCCATGCCGCGGAAAATATTGCCGCCGCCGACAACGACGCCGACCTCATGACCAACGGCGAGCAGCTCCTTGACCTGCTTGGCAAGATGATCGGTAACCTTGGGGTCGATGCCGTAGTTGCCATCGCCCATCAGCGCTTCACCGGAGAGCTTCAGAAGCACGCGTTTATATCGGATGTCGGACAAAGCGATCCTCCTTTAATTAGACTCATAACATAATATCAAAGGCTTAACGGAGAGCCATGAAAAAGCAGGCTGTGAGTAAAACCCACAGCCTGCTCATTACCAGCTACAAGAGCTTATTTACTCGCCACGGACCAGACGGTCAAAGGCAACGACGGTAATGGTGTCGCCGAGCTCCTTGGAGACCTGCTCAGCGTACTTCTTGATGGTGAGGGAGCTGTCCTTGATGAACTCCTGCTCGGTGAGCACGGACTGCTTGTAGAACTTCTCCAGACGGCCAACAGCCATCTTCTCCTGGATAGCCTCGGGCTTGCCGGACTCGGCAGCCTGAGCCATGTAGATCTGCTTCTCGTGCTCGACGGTCTCAGCCGGAACCTGATCGCGGGTAGCGCAGATCGGGGCGACGGCGGCAACCTGAAGCGCAACGTCGTGAGCAAAGGTCTTGAAGGACTCAGCCTGGGCGGTCTCGGCCTTCTCGAAAGCGAACTCGACGAGAACGCCGATCTTACCACCCATGTGGATGTAAGAAGCGAGAGCGCCGTTCTCAGCCTTGCGGGCGGCGAAGCGGGAGATCTTCATGTTCTCGCCCATGATGTGAATCATCTCGGTGAGCTCGGAGGAAACGGTCTCCTCGCCCATCGGCTTCTCGAGCAGAGCGTCGACGTCAGCAGGCTCGGTGGTAGCGACAACCTCAGCGACCTTGGAAGCAAAGCCGGTGAACTTGGCGTTGGAGCCGACGAAGTCGGTCTCGCAGGAGAGCTCGAGCAGAGCGCCGGTCTTGCCGTCCTCGGAGACGAACGCGGCGACAGCGCCCTCGTTGGTCTCACGGCCAGCCTTCTTGGCAGCCTTGGCGAGGCCGTTCTTGCGCAGAACGTCGACAGCGGCGTCCATGTCGCCGTCAGCCTCGACGAGAGCCTTCTTGCACTCCATCATCGGGGAGTCGGTCATCTCGCGGAGCTGCTTGACCATAGCGGCGGTAATCTGGGCCATTGTGGTTCCTTTCAAAGAGATGAAAAAGAATTAACTAAGACTGATTTACTCGGCCTTGGGCTCAGCGGCCATCTCGGCCTCGGAGACCTGCTCCTTGCCGGAGCCAGCGAGGCAGGCGTCAGCCATGAGCTCGCACATAAGGGTGACAGCGGAGATAGCGTCATCGTTGCAGGGGATGCCGTACTCGACCTCGTCGGGATCGGAGTTGGTGTCGATCAGAGCGACGACGGGGATGTTCAGGCGCTGGGCCTCCTTGATAGCGTTCTCCTCGCGCTTGGTGTCGATGACGAAGAGAGCCTGGGGCAGACCCTTCATGTCGCGGGCGCCACCGAGGTTGGTCTGGAGCTTGGTGAGCTCCTTACCGAGCACAGCCTGCTCCTTCTTGGGGAGCACTGCCATACGGCCGTCCTCGACCATGGCCTCGAGCTCCTCCATGCGGTTGATGCGGGAGCGGATGGTGACGAAGTTGGTCAGCATGCCGCCGAGCCAACGCTGGTTGATGTAAGGCATGTTGGCGCGCTCAGCGGCGTTCTTGACAGCCTCCTGAGCCTGCTTCTTGGTGCCGACGAACAGCACGTTGCCGCCCTTGGCGACGTTCTTGACGAAGGTGTAGGCCTGGTCGGCGTCGAGGATGGTCTGCTTGAGGTCGAGGATATAGATGCCGTTGCGCTCACCGAAGATGAACGGCTTCATCTTGGGGTTCCAGCGACGGGTCTGGTGACCGAAGTGGCAGCCGGCCTCGAGCAGGGTGCGGATATTAATCTTGGTAGCCATGTTAAACCTCCTGTGGTTTGCCTCCGCGCGGGGTCATCCTCCAAAACCAACCCGGACATGTGCTACCAAAGCCCGGGCACCACGGTATGAAGTAGCCGCGCGTGCGTGATAAAAACCTGTTGCCGTGAAGCAACCCGATGAATGATAGCAGGATTGCCTCTTTCTGCCAACCCGCAATCAAAACCACACACCTAAGCGCAACGCGAGCCGTCCAGCTTACTCGCCCCGGGGATGGGCCTGGGTCACGGCGCGCTTAAGCCGGTCGGGCGTGAGATGCGTGTAGATCTGCGTCGTGGACAGGCTCGCATGCCCCAGCAGCTCTTGAACCGAACGCAGATCCGCGCCGCCCTCAAGCAGATCGGTCGCAAAGGTGTGACGCATCGCATGAGGCGCGATGTCGGCCGGAATGCCGGCGCACGTCGCCAGAATATGGAACCGTCGCCTGAGCATAGCGGCACTCATGCGATTACCGCGCGCAGAAATAAACAGCGGATGCAGACCGGCTGCGGCGTCGCGGTGCTTTGCCTGGGCGAGCAGCACCGGTCTCCCCTCCTCGACATAGGTGCGCGTCGCCTCAAGTGCGCGACGATACAGAGGAACGATGCGCTCCTTGCTCCCCTTGCCCCAAAGGCGAACCACGCGCTCCGACCAAGCGATGGATTCCACGTTAAGCGCGGCAAGCTCCGAGATGCGGGCACCCGAGGCATAGAGCAGCTCGAGCATCGCCGCATCGCGCAGTCCCACGGGCGTCGAGGTATCAGGCGTCTTGAGCAACGCCTCGACCTGCTGGGTCGTCAGCACACCGGGCAGGTCGCGCGGCAGCTTGGGCGACGCGATTGCCGAGACCGCATCACCCTCGACAATCCCCTCGGCAGCCATCCATCGATAAAGCGACCGAATAGCCGACAAATGTGCCGCAAGGGTGCGAGGCGCCACCTGCTCGCGCGAAAACTCGGCCAAATACGCGCGGACGGTACGCACGTCGACCACACGCGCGTCGACACCCGTACGCTCGCACCAGGCAGCAAAGCGCTCCAACCGCGATCCATAGGCAGTCACCGTATTGGGAGAGAGCCCCTCGACACGTGCGATATAGGCGATAAACGAGTCGACGGTATCGTACAGGTCAAAGGCTATTACCGGTCGCCTCCAAACAAGTCGGAACGCGTGGCCAAGTAGGCATCGAGGGCCTCGAGGGCGCGATCCGCATATGCCTGGTAGCGGTCGCGCTTACTGCGGCGCTTGCCGTCCTCGAGCGGCGGCACCAGGCCAAAATTGACATGCATGGGCTGGTAGCCCACGGTTGCCGGATCGGTCGCATAGCCCACGAGCGCACCCAGGGCACCCACGCGAGGAAGCTCCACAGGAGCCGCACCGATAGCCTCGGCATAGGTGTTAAGTGCAGCAAGCAGACCGGTCGCCACGGCCTCCATATAGCCTTCGGTGCCGGTGATCTGACCGGCGAGGCGCACACCCGTGCCAGGCACGGCAAAGGTGCCGTCAAGAACGTGCGGCGCATCGACAAAGGTATTGCGGTGCATGACGCCATAACGGAAGAACTCGGCATTCTCCAAACCGGGAACCATGTGGAAGACACGCTTCTGCTCGCCAAAAGTCAGGTTGGTCTGGAAGCCCACCAGGTTATAGGCGGTCTTTTCCTTGTTCTCGGCACGCAGCTGAATCGCTGCCCAGGGGCGACGTCCGGTTCGCGGGTCGGTGAGGCCGACGGGCTTCATGGCGCCAAAGCGGATAGCATCCTTGCCGGTACGGGCGACTTCCTCGGCAGGCTGACAGGCCTGGAAGAGATCACCGCCCTCAAAGTCCTTGAGTACCACGCGGTCGGCGGTGGTGAGTGCCTCGATAAAGGCCTCGTACTCCTCCTTGTTGAGCGGAGCGTTGAGATAGTCGCCGCTCCCCTGCTCCTCGTAGCGCGACTGCGAGAACAGCACGTCCATATCGAGCGTGGAGGCATCGACGATCGGCGCGGCCGCATCAAAGAAGGCCAGGGCATCGCCGCCGACGAGCTTCATGACCTCTTCACTCAATGCCGGTGAACACAGCGGGCCCGCGGCAATGACCACATGGCCCTCGGGAATCTGCGTAACCTCGCCGTGCACGACCTCGATATTGGGTCGGGCGGCAACCTCGGCCTCGACAAGCTCGGAAAACTTGACGCGGTCGACCGCCAGGGCGCCGCCGGCGGGAACGGCCGCGCGATGGGCACAATCGAGCAAGACCGAGCCCATACGCTCAAGCTCGGCCTTTAACAAGCCCGCCGCAGAGTCCGAACGGGTTGACTTAAACGAATTTGAGCAGACGAGCTCGGCCAGGTGGTCGGTATGGTGGGCCGGAGAGCTCACCTGAGGGCGCATCTCGCACAGCTTTACGGCAAACCCGCGATCTGCCAGCTGGATCGCACATTCCGAACCCGCCAGACCGCCACCGATAACCGTCACCTGATCGAACTGCATCTGCAAACACCTTTCTAATTGACACGCTTTCCATTGTGACCGAAGGGCGTCTGGGCGTGAAGCGCAAACTTTGAGGGCGCATACCTTCCATCCATCATGCGCTCAATAAGACCCTCGAGCTCGAGCGAGCCCAAAAGCTTGAGCACGCCGACAGCATCAAGCGAGACGAGCGCGGCAATGTCGTCGACCTTGAGCGGCGAGGCGATAAGCGCGTGCATCACGGTCTGCTGTGTTGGGTCCAGATCGGCAATGCCAGGTGCATCGGGACGCGAGTAGCGCAGCGTACCGTAGATGCGCGAGATAGCCATCTCAATTGATTCCTCATCGATGATGCAGCAGGCTCCGTTAGCGATGAGATAGTTAGTCCCGCGCGACTCGGGCGAAAGGATAGACCCCGGCACTGCAAGAAGCTCTCGCCCCAAGTCCATAGCGGCCTCCGCCGTGGAGAACGTACCCGAGGGCATGCCCGCCTCGGAAACAAAGAGCGCCTGCGACAAGGCGGCGATTACGCGATTGCGCCGCGGAAAGGCGAACTTACGCGGTCCCATACCCCACGGCGAAATCGAAACGACCGCGCCGCCCGTATCGAGCGTGCGCGTGATGAGGCCGGCGCTCGAGCGCGGATAGACAACATCGGCGCCGGTCCCCAGCACCACGACGTGCTTACCCCCGGCGTTGACCGCAGCCCAACCCGACGCCTGGTCGCAGCCGACCGCACCGCCCGAGACCACCGTCACTCCCGCCTCAACTGCCACCTTGGCCGCAAGTTCTGCCACGGCGAGACCGTACGGCGATGCCTTGCGTGCACCGATGATGGATAGCGCAGGCGTCGAAAGCACCTCGGGGTTGCCGCGCACATAGAGTGTCTGGGGTACATCCGGAAGCTCCAAGACGGTCTTGGGATACAGCGCATCACCGGGGTGCAATTGATAAGACTCCTCGCCCATTATTGGTCCCTCCTTCCCTGGTACATCGCCGCCTCGAGCACGTGATCCTGCGTCACCCGTTCGCTTTCGGCAACATCGGCGATCGTGCGTGCGATGCGTACCAGGCGCACGATGCCGCGCCCCGTGAGATGTGTGCGCTTCGACAGGCCGAGCACGCATTTCTCGGCAGCCTCATCAAGCCCAAAGGTCGAAACGACGCCGTCAATGGACCGCGACTCATCTTCCTCGGCCTCGGTGTCCGCATCGTCCATACGGGATTCACGCCAGGCGCGAAAGGCGCGCCCACGCACGACGTAATCGCGCAGCTCGGCCGATGACATACCCTCCGCGCCCTCAATGATCACCTGAGGATCGGGGCGGGTCACATCGATCATCATGTCGATACGATCGGCCAAAGGACCGCGCAACTTGCCCCGGTAGCGCTCGACCATCGAAGCGGAACAGCGACACGGCACTTCGCGATCTCCCAAAAACCCGCAGGGGCAGGGATTGCTCGCAGCCAGCAGCTGAAAGCGCGACGGGAACGTAAAGGCCCCGTCAACGCGCACGATCCTGACGTAGCCGCGTTCGATGGGCTGACGCAGCGTCTGCAGCACGCCGGTGGGAAACTCGGCGAGCTCGTCCAAAAAGAGCACGCCGCCATGAGCCAGGCTAATTTCGCCCGGATGCACCGGACGCCCGCCGCCGATGAGTCCCGCGGTCGAAATGCTGTGATGGGGGCTGCGGAAGGGGCGATGCCCCGCAAGCAGTCCATCGATGTTCTCGCCCAAGACCGAATGGATGCACAGTGCCTCTTGCTGATCCTCGAGAGAAAGCTCGGGCAAAATGCCCGTCATGCGCCGCGCAAGCATGGTCTTGCCCGAACCGGGCGAGCCGATCATGAGCAAGCCGAGCTCGCCGGCGGCCGCAAGCGCCATGCCACGCTTGGCGACCTCCTGCCCCAGCACGTCGGCATAATCGAGCTCGGGCTCAAAGGCCGCCTCGGGCACTTTAGAATCCAGGTAATGCCGTGCGGCATCCCCCATGCCATGGGCAAGCTGAGATAGGTGGTCGATAAACCCGCAGTCAACGCCCGCAAGCGGGACATGCTGATCGGACCTACCGGCGATAAACGAAAGCCCCATATCGCGCGCCAACAGCTGAAACGCAACCTCGCCCTTGACGGGCAGCACCGTGCCGTCCAGACCAAGCTCTCCTGCGATAAGGCAACGATCGAGGTTGTCACGGGGAATCTGCCCATCGGCCGCCAGAACCGCGATGGCAATCGGCAGGTCAAAACCGCTGCCGGTTTTACGGATATCGCCGGGTGCCAGGTTGACGGTAATGCCAGAGCGCGGGATCTCGAAGCCGGCCGAGCGCATGGCGCACCGGATACGCCCGCGCGACTCCATCACCTCCATACTCGGAATGCCGAGCATCTGGATGCCCGGAACGCCACCGGCAAGCGAGACCTCGACGGTGACGGGAATTGCCTCGACGCCGCGGATACAGGCCGCGTGTACGGCAAACGTCTCGAACGCCATCACGATACCTGCCAATCGAATGCATTGTACTGGTGCTCGATCTCGGCGATATACCCGCCGCGGATGGTGACGCCCACAGCATCGAAGCGAATCGACCTGAGCGGATAGTGCTCCATGAGATAGCAACTTGCGATGCGGCGATACCGACGCTGCTTTTGGGCGTCCACGGCCTCCTCGGGAAAGACCCGCGTGGTGCAATCCAGGGCGACGCGTCTCGTCTTTACCTCGGCCATCACCACGACATCGTCGAGCTCATCGAGCAGCACCAGATCGGCTTCGCCCTCAATGCAACGATAGCCCTGCTCCAACAAGGTGTATCCACGCTCGTTAAAGTAATCGATGGTGATCAGCTCGCCCAGCATGCCGAGCTCGCGGGGACTGAGCCCCTTGATAAACTCGGGCGTCATCGCCCCGCAGTCGAGCTCGCCGTCTTCCCAGCGTTCCTTGAGTTGCTGCGTCTTGCTCTTTTTGCTTGCGGCACACATGGGGTCTCCTTTCCCGCACACTGCATTGCCCCGATGATGAGGGCGCCTTTCATGCGGGTAAGTACCGGAAGCAAACCAAAAGCTGACCAAATGCCGACAAAAAACGGGCCGTACGCAACAATCACGTTGCACACGGCCCGCTACCAGCAGGTTTATAAAACGCCAGAGGTCCCCGTCTCCACAATTGACCTAAAAAAGGCGCTCAGTCTGCAGAAAGTTTCCGCAAAAGCTCACGCGGTGCAGCGGACAAAGTCCGTGTTTGCGGATCGCCTCGATGTGCTCGGGGCTTGCGTAGCCCTTCGACTCGGCCAAATGATACTCGGGATACTCGGCGTCGAACTCGACCATCATCTCGTCACGCGTGACCTTGGCCATGATGGACGCCGCGGCGATACAGGCGATTTTGGCATCGCCCTTCACCACGTCGCGCTCGTTGGGTACGGCGCCCAAGGGGTTACCGTCCATAAGCACGCAATCGGGCTCGAGCCCCGTATCGGCCACGGCGCCCGCGACGGCAGCGCGGATGGCGCGGGCCATGCCCATATCATCGATATCCGCGGGCGCGATATGGCAAAAACCAATCGCCGTCGCGACCTCGGCAATCTTCACAGAGAGCAGCTCGCGGCGCGCCGGCGTGAGCTTTTTGGAATCGTTGATGCCCCAGACGCGCGGCTCCATGGGAAGGCACACGGCGCACACCGTCAAAGGACCGGCCACCGAGCCGCGACCTACCTCGTCGACACCCACGACCACGCCATCCCCACCGAGCTCGTGCATCAGCTCGTACATGCCGTTGACGCGCTCGCGCTCGGCAAGTTCCTTGGCATGGCGCTTAAGGGCACGCTCGCAAGCCTTGATCACTTGCTGGCGCGGATCCTCACGATAATGCTCCACGAGGGCGGGGATCTCCTCAAACGTGGCGCTCGCCAGCTCGCCGGCAACCTGCGATGCCGAAACCGAGCTCGTCATGTTGGCCATATCGGGGCCTCCTTGCATGCAAATCAGATAAAAAGAAGGGCCACCCGAAGGTGACCCTTTTGTCCAAACGAGTGGACAGACGCTGCGATCTTCTTAGCGCTTCTCGGGGATGCGAGCAGCCTTGCCCACCTTGTCGCGGAGGTAGTACAGCTTGGCGCGACGGACGCGACCATGACGGACGACCTCGAGCTTGGCGATCTTGGGGCTGTGAAGCGGGAAGGTACGCTCAACACCGACACCGAAGGAAATCTTGCGGACGGTGAAGGTCTCACGGGCACCGGCGCCGGCCATGCGGATGACGTCACCCTGGAAAACCTGGATGCGCTCGCGGTCGCCTTCCTTAATGCGGTAGTGGACCTTGACGTTGTCGGCAACGCGGACCTGCGGGATGTCCTCGCGGATCTGCTGACGCTCGATTGCGCGGATGTAATCCATGTGCAATTCCTTACTCTTCTAGAGGTGCCGTACCACCTTGGCCGGCACGTAGTTGAACAAACGTATTCGAGTATACACGCCACGACCTTGGCTGCAAGAACTATTTTGCCCGTGCGCAAAAAGACAAAAACACGCACTCTTTCTGCACTTATGCGCCGTCCGCAGCATCAATCTTTGGGGTCGTCACGGTCGTGCCGGGCGCGATATAGCCGTATTCGAGCAGCACCGAAAGCGCATGCTGCTTCCAGGTGGCAAGCTCTTCGTCATTATAGTTGTCATGGACCCATTCACTCATCGCGTCCTCGGCGTCTTGGGGCACCAGGTCCTGGCTGTCTGCCATCAGGTACAGGATGCCCAAGATGTCGAAGTCCTGCTTAGACATCTCTTCCTTGTTCGATGTGCTGATGAGGCCGTGATCGATGCCGTAGCGGCAGATATCGGTCAAAACGGTAACGAGGCCCGTAGGAATCGGCGAGGCATCCTTCGCGGCAGTGGGCGTGGTGTCGTCAGTCAATGCAGCGGCATCGTCGCTCGCCGGAGCAGACTCGGCCGCGTTCGCATCGGAAGCGGACTGTTCTCCCTGGGCAGGAGCCGCGCTATCCGTCGTTGCCGAAGAATCCCCCGTGGAGGCGGACGTAACGCTCACCGGTGTCTCAACCACGGTCGTCATCGGGTCGACCGGTGCGGGTGCGGCGATGACCTCGGCCCAATCGGAATACACGCCGTCAATAAAGGCGCGAACATGGAAGGTGCCCGGTTGCGAGATGGTCATCGTGCCGTCTGTCGCGACCGAAATGCCCTTGCTCTCGAGCTCTTGGGCCTCCCAGCAGCAGACCCTATCGACCTCCTTGCCCGTCGTGTCATAGACCGTAGCCGTCAGGCCTTCGATGCCGTTGAGATTTTCCTCGACGCCGACGACGGTCTGTGCCGAGCCCTCGAGTTTGATGCTGCCGTTAAACGGCTCGGGCGCCACGTCGCTTACCTTATATTTGTAGGCCGCGGCGTCGATCTCGTCATTGGTCGAGACATGCCCGTTCACGTCCACATAGGTGTCCTCGGGAATAAAGTACTTTACGTAGGCGGTACCGGCCTTTTTGCCCACCACGACTTGCTCGTGGGTAACAGGGTCGGTCCGGATCTCGATGACGTCGGATTTGCACTCCTTGCCCTTTTTATCGACCACGCGCCAGTCGCCCGACGACTTCACAAAGCCGTAGTAGTCAACATCGTCCTCGTCCCTTGCACGCACGCGATAGGAAGAGATGGGGTCTTCCTCTCCCACCGTAAGCCTTCGGGTCTTATCGGTCTGCAGCGACACGAGAATCTTGGAGATTGGCTTAATAGGCTGCGGCGTGCCCAGCTGCGTATCGACCGTCACCGACTCAAACGACAGATTGGAACCCGTAATGGACATGGGGTAGGTGGCGGCCATGTCATTGAGCACGTTGCACGTGCGCGGAGCGCCACCGTTGCGCGAAGGCACCTCGCGATCGGCCAGGACCGAATTCCAATCGATGGCTCGCACCATGTGGTTGTTGGTGCGATGCGACCAGCTCGTAACGTTTCCGGCGGTGGTATCGTAGCCGTCGTCGCCACGATGGGCGATTGAGCGCAGGAACAGGTTCTGCACGGCGTCGGTCGACTGATCGCCAAAGGTGGTGTAGAACGAGCGCTGGTCATAACCGGCGGTATGGAACTCCTGCACGGCGGCGTTGTCGTCGTAGCACTCGCCGTTCATGTTAAAGATGATCACGTCGAACGTCACGCCCACCGGCTGGTCATAGTCCTCGGACAGCGTCGTGGTAGAACTCGTCTGCTTGCTATTGACCTGCGTGTGCGCCGGGATCGTCATGTTGACGGTAACCGACTGATTGTCCGTTGTGGTGATCGACTGTTCCTCGGTCTTGCTCGCCTCCCACAACTGGGACATCGTGGTTTCGGCCGAAAACGAGGTCTCGATCTCCTCGCTCGCTGTTGCGGGCACGCCCAGCGACTCCTTGAGGCTCACCGATGCACCCCACGAGCCGCCTTTGGAATACGATGCGGATTCAGAAGTGCTCGTGCCGACCGTCTCCTCGGTACCGCGGGCGAGCGTGATGCTCTGCGAGGCGTCCTCATAGCCGACGTTAAGTGCCGAGGTAACGAGCTCCTGCTCAGTCTTAGAATCGACAAAGGAATAGCCCGGCGCGTCCTCGGGCGCACAGTTAAGCTTGTTCACGCTGTTGAGCTGCTGAACTCTAAAGTTATAGAACGCGATGCCAAAGCCATTGAAATCGTACTGGTAGGTGCCGCCGAGCTTGTCGACACAAGCAATGGTGGCATAGATGACGTCCTGCTCAGTCGTGTCTTTCGACAGTCCGTCGAGCGGCACGTATTTACGGAAATCAGATCCCTTCAGCTTGTGACCGATACAGCCGGCGATATCGTCGGTCAAGCGCTCGTAGACCGCATTGAGGCTTTTTGCAGATGTCAGACCACTCTGCTTCGATTTGTCGGCACCATCGGAATGCTCACCGTTGCCGCCCGAAAGCGCATCATAGAGATAGATATAGTGACCCTTACCAAAGTCCTTCTCAAAGCCCTTGCCGGCGTGGTCCCAGTACAAAAAGTCCCCGGAGTCGTCGCCTCCACCATAGCCAAGGATGTTATAGGCTAGCGATGCCCAGTTGGGCAGCACCTTTTTGACGGCGGCCGTATAGAACGAGACGTTGTCGTACATCGAGGTACGGCCCTCGAGCTTGCCGTCATCGATATCTACAAACGTGCAGTCGCGATCGTTGACCGTAATGGTGAGCGGGTTGACCACGTCGCCATAGAGCTCGTCGCGCGAATCATCCTGAAGGGCAAAACCGGCTGTCGGCATCCCGCAAAGCGCCGTGACCGCAACGACCACCCAGCACAGGGTCATCTGTGCTCCCCGACGCGCTCGTTGCAAATACCTGGTGAGGTTTTTCATCGCAGTCCTCCCGTCAGTTACCAATGTATTGAACCAACGTAAAACGCCGCCGCGTCCACAGGGGCGCGACGGCGCGAAGGGGGGCGTAAAAGGCGCAAATGGAACGTGACTCAGTTAAGCGGAACGCTTGGCCTCGAGCTTGGCCTGAGCGGCCGCCAGGCGCGCCAGAGGCACGCGGTAAGGCGAGCAGGAAACGTAGTCCACGTCGGCCACGTTGAACAGGCCCTTGATGGACTTAGGGTCGCCGCCGTGCTCACCGCACACGCCAAAGTGCATGTCGGGGTTGGTGGCGCGACCCTTCTCGACGGCCATGCGCACGAGCTCTAGCACCGCCATGTCGATGGTCTCGAAGGGGTTATCCTTCAAAATCTTTTTATGCATGTACAGCGGGATGAACTTAGCCTCGGCATCGTCGCGGGAGAAGCCGAAGGTCGTCTGGGTGAGATCGTTGGTGCCAAAGCAGAAGAAGTCGGCGTGCGGGGCGATCTCGTCGGCGACCATGCAGGCGCGCGGCAGCTCGAGCATCGTGCCCACGGGAATGTCGAGCTCGACGCCCTCCTCGGCGGAGACCTCGGCGATCACGCGCTCGATGACCTCGCGAGTCTGGACGTGCTCGGCCGTAATGGAAACGAGCGGGACCATAATCTCGGGACGCGGGTCGACGCCTTCCTTGACGAGGCGAGCGGCAGCCGTTGCCACGGCACGGACCTGCATGAGCGGCAGGTCACCGAAGACGACGGACAGACGCACGCCGCGCAGGCCGAGCATCGGGTTGGACTCGACCATGCCGTCGATGCGACGCAGGCGGGCACGCAGGGCGGCGAGCTCTTCCTCGCTGGCGCCGGCAGCCTCCTTCTTGGTGATGGCGACCTCGAGCTCGCGAGGATTATCCAGGAACTCATGAAGCGGCGGATCGAGCAGGCGAACGACCACCTCGCGACCGGACATGGTCTTGAACATCGCCAAGAAGTCCTCAGTCTGAACCTTGAGCAGATCGGCCAGGGCCTGCTGCTTCACAGCCTCGTCGTCGGACAGGATGAAGCTCTGGATAATGTTCTTGCGATCGCCCAGGAACATGTGCTCGGTACGGCACAGACCGATGGCCTCGGCGCCAAACTCGAGCGCGAGCTCGGCATCCTCGGGGTTGTCGGCGTTGACGCGCACGTGGTTGGCGTGACCGTCGGTCTCGTCCAGGCGGATCTCATCAGCCCAGGACAGGATGGTGTCCAAGTCGCCAGTGAGCTCGGCCGAAACCAGATCGACGGCGCCGTCGACGACGATGCCCTGAGTGCCGTCGATGGAGATGATGTCGCCCTCGTGCAGCACGCGATCGCTGTCCTCGATACGAACGACCTTCTCAGCCGCGTCGATATGGAAACGCTCGACACCGCAGACGCAGGGAGTGCCCATGCCACGGGCGATAACGGCGGCGTGGCTTGTCTTGCCACCATGGCTCGTCAAGATACCCTCGGCGGCGACCATGCCCTTCAGGTCGTCGGGGTTGGTCTCCCAGCGGACCAGAATGACCTTATGGCCCTCGGCAGAACGCGCAACGGCGTCATCGCTCGAGAACACGACCTCGCCCACGGCGGCACCGGGACTGGCATTAAGGCCGCATGCGAGCGCCTCGTACTTCTTGGAGGAGTCGAACTGCGGGTGCAGGAGCTGGTCGAGCTGCGCGGGGTCGATGCGGCTCACGGCCTCCTCACGGGTAATGAGGCCTTCCTCGACCATCTCAATAGCAATGCGCAGAGCGGCGGTTGCGGTACGCTTGCCCACGCGGGTCTGGAGCATCCAGAGCTTGCCCTGCTCGATGGTGAACTCGATGTCGCACATATCGCGGTAGTGATCCTCAAGCGTCAGGAAGACACGCTCAAGCTCCTCACCTGCGGACTCGAGACCCGGGGTGGTCTTGAGGTCGGCGATGGGCTCGGTGTTGCGGATGCCGGCAACGACATCCTCGCCCTGGGCGTTGACCAGAAAGTCACCGTAGAACTCCTTGGTGCCGTCGGCCGGGTTGCGCGTAAAGGCGACACCGGTCGCCGAGGTCTCGCCCTTATTGCCAAAGGCCATAGCCTGGACGTTGACGGCGGTGCCAAGGTCGTCGGAAATGCCGTGCTGCTTGCGGTAGATGCAGGCGCGCTCGTTCATCCAGCTGCCAAAGACGACCTGAATGGCAAGGCGCAGCTGGAGCTCCGGATCGTGCGGAAAGACGGGCTTGCCTTCCGCGACCTCGAGCTCGGGGTACTGGGCGGCCTCGACGTTGTCGGAGAAAATGCACTTGAAGGTCTCGACGAGCTCCTGCAGGTCCTCGGCCGAAAGCTCGGAGTCGACGCGAACGCCGGCGACCAGGCGGGCCTGGGTCAGGGCATTCTCGAACAAGTCGGCATCGACACCCATGACGACGTTGGAGAACATCTGGATAAAGCGACGATAGCTGTCCCAGGCAAAGCGCGGGTTCTGCGTCTGGGCGATAAGGCCCTGAACGGACTCGTCGTTGAGGCCCAAGTTGAGGACCGTGTCCATCATACCGGGCATGGAGAACGGAGCGCCCGAGCGCACCGAGACGAGCAGCGGGTCACGGGCATCGCCGAGCTTCTTGCCGCAGCGAGCCTCGAGGTCGGCCTCGGCAGCAACGATCTCGTCGAGCGCGCCTTCGGGCCAGACGTTGCCGGCACCAGAGTACTCTACGCAGGTCTGGCAGGTAATGGTAAAGCCACCGGGAACCGGCAGGCCGATACGGCTCATCTCGGCAAGGTTAGCGCCTTTGCCGCCAAGCACGAAGTTCATGGATTTGTCGCCCTCAGTGACACAGGTGCCCTGGGCATCGGTTCCAAAACGGTAAACCCTCTTGCAATCGCTCACGATACTTCCCCTTCCATGCGCTCTCGCGCACGACCGTGGTAACGAATCGGCCCGCCGGATGCGGGCCGTGAGGGAACTATACGGCGGGTTTTGAATGGGCTTGAGCAGAGGATACGCGGTTTGGTAAACGTGCTAAAACTAGCGGTAAACGGTAGGTAAAGGTGGTTACCTTATGAAGATACCACTACAAGAGACTCGCAGGTCAAGTGCAAGTTATTTGCTAAATCGCTTTATCAGTATCAGGTATTTTAAGCTAATCTAATAAGCTAGCTTTGTTGGGCGCGGCGGGCGGCACGGCGAGCTCTTGCCTCTTGAATCTCTTCGATATGAGCGATGATCTCGGAGGCACTCTCCTCGATCGCCTTGCCGTCGGTGCGCACCACAAAGCAACCCAGACGTTTCATGAGGGCACGAGCCTCCTCGAGCTCGCCGCGCACGCTCTCGGGCTCGGCATAAGAGCCGGCGACGGCGCGGGCATAGTCGTCGCCCAGGCGGCTATCGCGAATCTCGGAAATCACATCGACGGTCGAAATCAGACCGAACAACCGCAACGGATCGACCTCGTAAATCGACTTGGGCGGCTCCATACCGTGCGCCAACGGAACGTTGGCGACCTTGTAGCCCTGATAGGCCAAATACATCGACAGCGGCGTCTTGGATGTGCGGGATACACCCAGCAGCACGATATCGGCATCCGACAGATCATCGCAGCCGCGCCCGTCATCGTGCTCAACGAAATACTCCATAGCCTCGATACGATGGAAATAGCGATCGTCGGTCTTGTGTATCACACCCGCAACGCCCTTGGGAGGCACACCGATGAGCGACGACAGCACGGCAAGCGTCGGGCCGATCAGGTCGACCGAGCGAATGTGCAGCATGCCCAAGTAGTCGAGCACGCGAGCACGAAGCGCCGGATCGACGATGGTATGGAACACGGCGATATCACGATGGTCGGCATCGACTCGCGGGCCCACAAACGACTTGACCTGCTCCACCGAGGTCACCTTAGGCAGACGTAAAACACGAAAAGCCCCTTCATCAAATTGCCCGGACGCCGCAAGCACCACCTCACAAGCGGTATCACCGAGCGAGTCGGAGATAACGATAACGGTGGGACGAGCGGCGACCGGGCAATCCATGCGGGGCTCCTTTTGCGCTTATGCGCAGGCTAGCTTACTTTTTGCGGGCAAGCTCACCGATGTTGGCGATGCCGGAGAAAACGGCCTCGAAGCGGTTGAGCAGCTTAAGGCGATTATCGCGGAGCTGCTCGTCCTTGTCCATGACCATAACCTCGTCAAAGAAACGGTCGATGGGGGCACGCAGGGCGGCAAGGGCGGCAAATGCGGCCGGGTAATCCTCGGTAGCAAGGGCGGCATCGACGGCGGTCTGGGCGGCCTCGGAGGCGTCGGCAAGCGCAAGCTCGACCTCGCCCATCAGGGCGCGGTCGTACTCCGCGCCCAGCTCGGGCTTGGAGATATGCGCCGCGCGGGCGTAGGCGGTTGCCAGGTTGTCGAAGGTCTCGGCGTCGTTCTTGCGGGCCTCGTCGAGGGCGGCGCAGCGGGCGAAGAAGACCGACGGGGCAATGATGTGCACCGCGGAAACGGCGGCAACGGTGTCGGCCGGGATCTTCTCGTCGCGGGCCATGCTCACCAGGCGGCCATGGAAGAAGTCGCGAACCAGCTGGGCGACCTCGGCGGCGTCGAACTCAATGCCCTGCTCGCTATAGAGCTCGAGCGCAAAGTCGATGAGCGACGTGGGGTCGATCGGCAGACGGTCGCGCAGGATGTTGATGATGCCGATGGCGGCACGACGCAGCGCATACGGGTCGGAAGAGCCGGTCGGGGGCTCGCCGATGGCAAAGATACCGGCGATGGTATCGAGCTTGTCGGCGCAGGCCACGATGCAGCCAGCGGTGCCCTCGGGCAGCTCGTCGCCAGCAAAGCGGGGACGATAGTGATCGCGAATAGCGTGAGCGACCTCTTCGTTCTCCCCCATCGCGATGGCGTAGTAACCGCCCATCACACCCTGCTGGCTCGTGAACTCGACGACAGCGTTGGACACCAGGTCGGCCTTGCACAAGTGCGCGGCGCGGCCGGCATCGGCGGCCAGGTGGGCACCCAGGTGCGCCTCGCGGGCAATAGCGAGCGCAAGCTGCTCAATACGCTCGGACTTGGCGAGCACGCTACCGAGCTTCTCCTGGAAGGCGACCTTGGCCAGGCGCTCGCGGAACTCGTCGAGGGAGATCTTCAGATCCTCCTCATAGAAGAACTTGGCGTCGTCCAAGCGGGCGCGCACAACGCGCTCGTTGCCGTCGATCACGCGCTCGGCATTCTCGGGCTTGCTGTTGGAGACAATCACGAACTCACGCGTCAGCTTGCCCTCGCCGTCATAAATCGGGAAGTAGCGCTGGTTGGTGAGCATAGACTCGCAGATGATCTCGTGCGGGACCTTGAGGAACTCCTCATCAAAGGTACCGACGAGCACCGTCGGCCACTCGCAGAGGTTGATGACCTCCTCGAAGACCTTCTTGGGCGTATCGACGTGGCAGCCGGGGCGCGCAGCCTCGACCTCGGCGATACCGGCAAGGATGGCCTCGCGACGCCGCTCGGCGGAGAGCACGCCGGCATCCTCGAGCACCTGCTCGTAAACAGCGGGGCTAGCGACCACATGGTCACCGTGGCCAAGCACGCGATGACCACGCGTGGTGTTGCCACTCGTCACGTCGGCAAACGACACGGGCACGACGTCCTCACCCAGAAGGCAGCAGATCCAACGGACCGGACGCACGAACGTGGCGTGCTCGTGGCCCCAGCGCTGAGAGCGGTAGTTGGGCCACTGCAGGCCGGCGATGGTCTTCTCGCACAGGGCCGTCAGGATCGGGGTGGCCGGGGCGGAAGGAATATTCTTCTCGGCAAATACGTACTCACGGCCGTCGGTGTCCTCGCGACGGACCAGATCCTCGGCAGCCACACCGCACTTGCGGGCGAAACCCTGGGCGGCCTTGGTGGCGTTACCGTCAGCGTCGAAGGCGATGTTGGCCGCAGGGCCACGCTTGACCTCGTGAACCTCATCGGTCGCGGTGGCGACGTCGGCCACGAGCGCAGCCAGGCGACGCGGGCTCGAGATCACGCGGACCTCGCCGTGGGCCAGACCGGCCTCGTCGAGACCCTTGGCGATCATGGTGCCAAGCTGCTTGACGGCATTGTTCAGCGGTGCAGAGGGCATTTCCTCCGTACCGATCTCAAACAGGAAATCCTTAGCGTCTGCCATGGCTTACGCCACCTCGCCTTCCTGATCGGCATTCTCGTTGATTCCGGCGACCTCGGCCATATAGGCCTCGCAGCACGCCTTGGCGACGGCGCGGACGCGCAGGATGTAGTTGGCGCGCTCGACTGCGGACAGCGCACCGCGGGCATCGAGCAGGTTGAAAGCGTGGCTGCACTTCATGACACAGTCGTACGCCGGCAGCGGCAGCTTTCGCTCCAGGCAGGCGTGGCACTCGGCCTCGTAGTCGTCAAACTTCTGACGCATCATCTCGACGTTGGCGACCTCAAAGTTGTAAGCGCTGAACTCGCGCTCGTTCTCCAGGAACACGTCGCCGTAGGTCATGGGCGTGCCGTCGGGCAGGTAGCTCCACACCAGATCGTAGACCGAGTTGACGCCCTGGGCGTACATGGCGATACGCTCCAGGCCGTAGGTGATCTCGACGGGCACGGGGTCGACCTCGATGCCGCCCACTTGCTGGAAGTACGTAAACTGCGTGACCTCCATGCCATTGAGCCAGACCTCCCAGCCAAGGCCCCAGGCGCCCAGCGTCGGGCTCTCCCAGTCGTCCTCGACAAAGCGGACGTCATGGTCGTTGGGGTCCAGGCCAATGGCGGCCAGCGAACCCAAGTAGAGCTCCTGGGCGTTGACCGGCGAGGGCTTGATGAGCACCTGGAACTGATAATAGTGCTGCATGCGGTTGGGGTTCTCGCCGTAGCGGCCGTCGGCGGGACGGCGGCAGGGCTGTGCATAGCAGGTGCGCCACTCGGCGGGACCGAGCGAGCGCAGCGTGGTCGCGGTATGGAAGGTACCGGCACCGACCTCGGAGTCATAGGGCTGCATAATGACGCAGCCCTGCTCGCCCCAGTACTGCTGGAGGCGCAGGATAATGTCTTGGAAGGAAAGCGGTGAAGCGTTCATGCCTCTAATATCCCCTCGTCGAAACGATTACACGGTTAGGTACTGTACTATAGCGGTTTTTAATCGATAGCGCCGATACGGTTGAGCGGCCAGTAGCGCACAAGCGCCACGGCGATCAAGTCGGAGCGGTCGACCGGGCCAAAGTAGCGGGAGTCAGCAGAGTTCTCGCGGTTGTCGCCCATCACCCACACACAGTCGTCAGGGACGGTGTAGGGATAGCTCACCTGAGCGCCGGGGGCTTGGACCGAAAGCGGCCAGCTCATGCCAGTCGTATAGTCCTCGTCGAGCGCCTGGCCGTCGACGACGACCTTGCCTTCCTGCAGATCGACCGTCTGGCCGGCCGCGGCGATGACGCGCTTTACCAGCACGTCATGTTCGGACGTGGCATCGGGGTTGTGGAACACCACGATATCGCCTTGCTTGACGGGCTGCCCAAGCTCAAGGCTCACCTTTTGCGCCAGGATCTGGTCGCCAATCTCGATCGTGGACTCCATGGAGCCGGTGGGCACCACAAAGGGCTCGACCACAAACGAGCGAATCAAGAAGGTGGCGACCAGCGCGATCGCAACGATTACGATCCACTCAAAGGCGCCCCTCAGGGCAGAATGCTGCGATGGGACCATTCTCACTCCTCGCTCTGCGAATACGAAGCGTCCAGGATCTCCCGCGCGTACGCGCGCTCCTCGGGCGTAAGACGTGCCGTCTCGATCAGGTCGGGACGCCAACGACAGGTACGCTCGATGGCGTTTTTGCGACGCCAGGCATCGACCTTGGCGTGGTCGCCGCTTACGAGTACTGGAGGCACGCCCTCGCCATTGAACTCGGCGGGGCGGGTGTACTGCGCGTACTCGAGCAGGCCACCGTCCTCGGCGGTCGAGAAGGACTCGTCCACGTTGCTCATCTCGTCGCCCAAGGCTCCGGGAATGAGCCGTACGACGGCGTCGGCTACGACCATAGCGGGCAGCTCGCCGCCCGTGAGCACGTAGTCGCCGATCGACAGACGCTCATCGGCATACGCATATGCGCGCTCGTCGACGCCCTCGTAACGGCTGCACACAAACAGCAGGCGCTCACTTTTGAGCAGGCGCTCGGCCACATGCTGCGTAAAGGGCTCGCCGCAGGGGGTGAAGAACACCACGGTGGGCTTGGGACCCTCAGAGCTGATGGCCTCGATTGCCTCGGCAATAGGCTCGACCTTCATGAGCATACCCTGCCCGCCGCCATACGGCTCGTCATCGACAGTGCGATGGCGGTCGTGCGTCCAGTCGCGCAGGTTATACGCCTTAAAATCAAAAAGGCCGGCCTTGCGGGCGCGGCCCAAAATCGACGTGGACATGACGGGCTCAAACATCTCGGGAAAGACCGAAAGGGTCTCAATCAGCATGCTGTCCTCCCTACTTGTCCATATCGATCAGGCCGTCCATAACGTGGACGGAAATTGTTCCTGTGTCGGGAAGATCGAGCACAACCTGCTCGATCACGGGAATCAGCACCTCGCCGTACCGACCACCCTCGACAACCCAAACATCGTTGGCGGGCGTCGACATGATCTCGACAATCGTGCCGAGCGAACCAAAGCGTTCGTCGACCACCTCGCGACCCATAAGGTCGGTATAGGCGGCGTCGAGCGAATCGAGCTCGAAGTCGTCACGATTGGCCAGCACATAGCATCCGGTGATGCCCTCGGCAGCCGTCAAGTCGTCAATGCCCTCAAACGAGACCAGATCGCCATCGCCCGTATCGGTGACGGATACGACCGTGCAAAAACGGTCGCGCTTGAGCGCCGGCGGCGTCAAGGCGACGCGCATACCCGGCTCCAATACAGAAGGAAGCCCCCGCAGCGGCTGCGCGAGGACCTCCCCCTTCCTTCCGTGCGGCTTGACCACACGGGCGATATTTTTGTACTGGGACCTCAAGGTCCTAGCCCAGAACCTCTACCTCGACAGCAGTGTCGAGGCGAGCGGCCAGTGCACGGGCGAGCGTGCGAATGGCCTTGATGGTACGGCCGCGACGGCCGATGACCTTAGCGACGTCATCCTCGGCAACCGAAACCTCAATTGTGGAGGCGTCGTCACCATCGATGACCTCAAGGCTCACGGAATCCGGGTCGTCGACGATCTGAACAACGAGATATTCGACGAGATCGGCGATGCGATCTGAGAGCATTGCCTCACCCTCGAGCTGTGCAGCGTCAACCTCAGGCACGATTTACTCCTCGGCGCCCTCAGCGGCAGCCTTAGCGGCCTCGGCCTCTTTGGCGAGCTGCTTCTTGGACTTCTTGACGACGGTCTCGGTCTTCTCGCCCTCGTTGGCGGCCTTGACCAGAGCGGCGACGGCGTCGGTGAGCTGAGCGCCCTTGGACTGCCAGTCAGCGATCTTCTCGAGGTCGAGGTTGATGGTCTTGGGGGCGGTCATCGGGTTGTAGCGGCCAACCTCCTCGATGATACGACCGTCACGCGGGGCGCGGGAATCGGCGACGACGACACGGTAGTACGGACGCTTCTTAGCGCCGTGACGAGCAAGGCGAATCTTGACTGCCAAAGGAAACTCCTCCAACCAAGCAGCTTTAGGCTGCAACTACAAACAAACAGTTGAACATAATACGCCATCGACGCGGGCAGGTGAAGTCCGTGAGACCAACTTCTTCGGTGTAGTCGAGGGCAAATCCATATCTTAGACAAGAATTCGCGATTTGCAAGCACATCCACGCACCCCACATGAGCTGCGCGGTATACTCATGACATGGAAAGACGCGAACATACATACGGTTATGAGGATGCTGCGGGCGTCACGCCGCCGCCCTGGACGGGTCCGGCGGTGGGTCTGATGGACCTTGATGCATTTTTTGCGAGCGTGGAGATGCTCGATCATCCCGAGTGGCGCGGCAAGCCGCTCATTGTGGGTGGAAACGCCGAGTCACGCGGCGTCGTGTCCACATGTTCATACGAGGCACGTCGCTTTGGCGTGCATTCTGCCATGGCCTCAGCCGAGGCGCGGCGCCTGTGCCCGCAGGCCATTTGGACGCACGGACACTTCGATCGCTACCGTGAGGTGAGCGCACAGGTCATGGCGATTCTCGCCGACGAGACACCGCGCGTGGAGCGTGTGTCCATCGACGAGGCCTTTATCGATATTACGCCGGGCCGGTTCGCGCCCGAAGACCCGCTGCTGGTTGCGCGGCGCATAAGCGACCGCGTGGCAGCGCTGGGAGTGACGTGCTCAATTGGCGTGGGCTGCAACAAGACGGTCGCAAAGATCGCAAGCGAGCGCGACAAGCCGTTTGGGCTGACTATCGTGCGCCCCGGAACCGAGCAGCGCTTTTTGGCTGCGCTGCCGGTATCTGCCATGAGCGGCATCGGGCGCTCGGCCGAGGAGCGACTGCGTCGCATGCGCATCTATACGCTCGGCGAGCTTTCACGCGCGCCAGAGTCCACCCTGGCTGCAATCTTTGGCGTGAATGGCGAGCGCATGCGTCAGCGTGCTTTGGGGCTCGAAGTATCCGAGGTCACCAGCCTGGATGACGAACGTGAAGTTAAATCGGTGAGCAATGAGCGCACCTTTGCGAAGGATTTGACTGAGCGTGGGGATATCGAGGCGGCGATTGCGCTGCTGGGCGAGTCGGTTGGGCGCCGCCTACGTCGTCAAGGGCTGACGGGCGGAACCGTAACGCTCAAGCTCAAATACTCTTACGGTAGCGGACGCACGGCACAGCGCCGCTTGCCCCACCCCACCGACGACGAGAATATCTTTGTGGCCGTAGCGCTCGAGCTGCTCGACAATATCTGGCAAGAAGGCATGCACGTGCGTCTGGCGGGTATCGGCATGAGCGACTTCAACCACCAAGGCGGTATCCAAACTGACCTGTTCTGCGAGATTGATGACCGCGGAGCCCAATCCAGCGACCGCCGCGACCTCTCCGTCGCCATCGACGCCGTCCGAGACAAATTCGGCGACGCCGCCCTATCCTTCGGCCGCCAATCCCGCTTCAACGATTAACCGCCTTTGGGCAAAAAGAAAGCCGGGCAGGTGCGGAAAACCACAACTGCCCGGCGAACGGTAGAGGGAAGCTCTAGAGAAGCCCCGGCCCAAATAAGGTCCTAGAGGAGGTTGAGGGGGAGCTGGGGAGCGTCGCCCCAGAGCTTCTCGAGACGATAGAAGTCGCGTGCCTCGGGGGTGAAGACGTGGACGACGACCGAGCCGTAGTCCATGAGCATCCAGGTCTTCTGCTCGCGGCCCTCGATGGAGAACGGGTGCTCACCGCAAGCCTCGGCGACCTTCTCCTCGATCTCGTCGACGATCGAATCGACCTGACGGTTATTGGTACCGGTGGCAAGCACAAAGTAGTCGCACACGTCGGAGAGCTCGGTCAGATCGAGCACTTGCACGTCCTCGCCCTTCTTGTCGTAGGCGGCCTGCGCGGCGGCGCGGGCGACATCCTCGGCGGCAACACCGCTCGCGGACAGCGAGGCAGCGGTGCGGTCGGACGTGGCAACGAAGCTCTTATGCTCCACACCTTCAAGAATCTGCTCGTCGGTCATGGTCTCGTCGGCCATGGAATACCTCTTTCTAGACAGCCCGAGCTAGCGCAGCTGGGCGTAATGGTTGTAAATCGTAATAGCCGTGGGATAAAGATAGCGCCCGGACTGGATTACGTAGACCAGACCCTGCGCAAAACAGGAGAAGAACAACTCGTCAAGCGTCGACTCCCCCACCATCTTGCGCAGCGCGTGGGCATAATCACCATGGCGGTTGGGCTCGATGGCATCGGCCACAAAGACCACCATATCGAGCGGCGTCATGTCGCAGGCGCCCACGGTGTGACGGTCGACAGCCTGGAAAACGGCCGGCGATAGCTCGGGAAATAGCTGCGGAAGCTCATAGGCGGCAACCGGACCATGTAAAAGCGGCGTCGCGGCAGACGGAGAGCCGGCAATCTTAATGCCATAATGCAGAGCGCGCGTGACCAGCTCGTCGTCGGAGAGTACCTTATCCCAGTCGTGAATCAGGCCGGCGGCGGCGGCATCAAAGCGGTCGACGCCATACACCTCGGCCAGATGAAGCGCAGTCTCGGCAACACCCAGCGAATGCATGTAGCGCTTGCGCTTATCCTTCATACGCACATCGAGCAGCTCTTGAATGCGCTTGAGCAGCTCGCGCTCATCACCCTCAAACTGATCCTCTACCGACAACGTAGACCCCCATCACTCAAAATCTTCTTGACCCAAATCGGTATACAGCCCGCGTTTGCGAATATAGCCGAGCACGGACTCGCTCGTAAGATAGCGCACGCTCATGCCACGGGCAACTCGCTTACGAATGTTGGTCGAGCTGATCGCCAGCGCCGGAATCTGGATATAACGCACGTCAAACGGCAGGCCCGACTCTTTGATTCGCGCGCGAGCCGTATCGATGTCAAAGCCGGGACGTGTCGCAGCAATAAAGGTTGCCAGTTCGGCAATCTCATCAGCATTGTGCCAGGTCACAATATCGATAATCGCGTCGGCGCCCGTAATAAAGTAGAGCTTTACCTGAGGCGGGTAAAAGTCGCGAAGGGCATGAAGCGTATCGGCCGTATAGGTCACGCCAGGACGGTCGATCTCGAAACGGCTCGCCAAAAAAGCCGGATTCGCAGCGGTGGCGAGAACCGTCATGGCATAACGGTCCTCGGCAGGCGTCACCGGTTTGTCGAGCTTAAAGGCGGGAGAGCCGGCCGGCATAAAGAGCACGGCGTCCAAGTCGAGCGACTCGCGCGCCTGCTCGGCGGTAACCAAGTGCCCGTAATGTATCGGGTCGAAGGTGCCACCCATAATGCCAAGCCGAAACTCCTGCCCATCCTTGATAGGCAGCTCAGGCAGACCAATTCCACCGCGCAGCGACATGACTTACTCGCCCTCCGGGGTCTCGACATCGTCCGCGACTTCTGCCGCATCGACAATCTCAACGCCATCGTCCGCAGCATCGGCTACGTCAATAACCTCAACGTCTGCGTCCTCGAGATCCTCCTCGTACTCCGAGAAGGCCTCGGCGCCCTCAAAGTCAAAGGCGCGCTGGCAAATGCGTACCTCGTCGCCCGCACGGCAGCCGGCCTTCTCGAGCGCGTCGTCAACACCCATGCGCGCAAACTTATGCTGCAGGTAGATGACGGCCTCCTCGTTTTCCCAGTCGGTCTGGATAACCATGCGCTCGATGGCGCGACCGACCACGCGGAAGGCATGGGGCTCTTCCTGAACAATACGGAAACGCTTCTCACGCTGCAGGCGACGGCGCTCCCACTCATCGTCGCGCAGATCGACCGGCTCATCGGAGGCAGCCAACTCGGCGCGCAGCTTAGCAACCTGCTCGCCCACGGCAAGCATCAGCGTGTTGAGGCCGGCGCCCGTCACAGCAGACACGGCAAAGAACATATGTCCATCGTCGAGCGCGGCGCGTTTGAGGTCGGCAATCTTGTCAGCAGTGCCCGGCGCATCGCACTTGTTGGCGACGACGATCTGCGGGCGCTCCGAAAGCTCGGCACCATACTGCTCGAGCTCGCGGTTGATGATGCGATAGTCCTCGACCGGATCGCGATCCTCAAAACCGCCCGTCATATCGACGACATGCATGATGAGTGCCGTGCGCTCGATGTGGCGCAGGAACTGATGGCCCAGGCCCTTGCCCTCGCTCGCACCCTCGATAAGACCGGGGACGTCGGCAACGACATAGGAGTACTCGCCGGCACGCACCATACCCAGGTTGGGCACGAGCGTGGTAAACGGATAGTCGGCAATCTTGGGTCGGGCGGCACTCATGCGCGCGATAAGCGAGGATTTGCCCACCGAGGGGAAGCCCACGAGCGCGGCATCGGCCATAAGCTTCATCTCAAGCTCGATCCAATGCTCCTCGGCAGGCTCACCCAGCTGGGCGAACGCGGGCGCGCGGCGCACCGACGTCACAAAGTGAGTGTTGCCCAGACCGCCAGCACCACCGGGCGCCACGACAACGCGCTCGCCGTCGTGCACCAGGTCGGCAATCTCGAACATCGGGGTCTGCGTCTCGGGGTCGAGCTCGCGTACCACGGTGCCCATGGGTACCTTAAGGATCAGGTCCTCGCCGCTCTTGCCGTTGCGGCGGGCGCCCTGGCCGTGCGTTCCGCGCTCGGCGCGGAAGTGATGCTTAAAGCGGTAGTCGATCAGCGAAGACAGCTGAGCATCGGCCTGGATGACGACATTGCCGCCACGACCGCCGTCGCCGCCATCGGGGCCACCCTTGGGGACAAAGGCCTCGCGCCTAAACGACATGCATCCGGCACCGCCGTCGCCGCCGCACACGTTAATGCGGCTGATATCGGTGAACTGTGACAACAGAATCGCCTCCTACAAAAAAGAAGGAGACCCTTGAATCCTAAAACTCAAGTGCCTCCCACATATGTGCTCTATGAAGGGTGAATTACGCGTTCGCGAGCGGGCGTACGCTGACCCTGTGCTTGATACCCTTGTGGAACTCAACGGTACCGTCGACCAGCGCGAACAGCGTGTCGTCCTTGCCACGGCCAACGTTCTCACCCGGGTGGATGTGCGTGCCGTGCTGACGGACGAGAATCGTGCCCGTGGTTACCGTCTGGCCGGCGAAGCGCTTCGTGCCAAGGCGCTGACCGCGGGAGTCACGGCCATTACGGGAGGAACCGAGTCCTTTTTTGTGTGCCATTGTGTATACCTACTCTTTCGTTACGAGTGTAATCTACTCGGCGACGGGAGCCTCGGCAACAGCCTCAGCCTCTGCCTTGACAGCCTTCTTGGCGCGGGAGGTAGCCTGAACCTTCACGATCTTCAGCTTGGTGAGCTGCTGACGGTGACCCTTCAGACGACGATAGCGCTTGCGCTTGTGGAACTTGAAGACCAGCTGCTTCTCGCCCTTGAACTGCTCAACAATCTGAGCGGTAACCTTGGCCTTGGCCAGCTTGTCGGGATCGGTGACGATCTTCTTACCATCGTTGAGGAAGATAACCGGCAGGGTGACCTTGTCGCCCTCATTGCCCTCGATCTTCTCGACGGTGATGACATCGTCGGTGGCGACCTTGTACTGCTTGCCGCCCGTGTTAACGATTGCGTACATGTTTACTTGCCCTTCATGCATCAGTTAGTGCAACAGCCGAATATAGTAGCAGGCGAAAATACCCCCGTCAACGAGTATGTGGAGCAAATCCACAAGTTCGCACAGGTATGGGGCTGACGAGTCGGCCCTCGTCGTCCTCGCATGCTTGATTCTGACGCTCGACATCGTAGGAGCAGATGGTCACGAGGTCTTGCATACCGGTGGAAACAATAGGTGCATCCACGCCCGGGGTCAAGCCCTGCAACAAAACATCAGCAGCAGAAAGCAAAATTTCCGGACGCATGGAGCCCTCGTTGTCGGCATGGGTGTCGAGCATGAGCACCAAATGATCCGGGCGCTCCCCCGCCGTGAGCTCATAGCCAACGAGCGTGTGGTCCAAATCCAAGCGCTTGCTCTTTTTTCCGCGCGCGTAGTCGATGCCGTGACCCGCGCGCAGCGTGTCAATCGCACGACGCACCTCGTCGGCGCTTACGGGCACCTCGGAATCCAAGTGCAGGTCGATGCGATACGACAGGCGCGTGAGCTGCGCCGTCAACGCCGGCGTGCGCACGTCGATGTACGCCGCCTCAATGGGCGCCAGATCGGCCGGAGACGCCGCAGCCAGACGTCCAAACGCCTCGTCGAGCGCCACGAACTCGGTCATAAACAGGTCATACCACTCGCAGGTCGACGACGTACCCACCGGTAGCGCCGAAGAGAAGCCCACGCGCATGTGTGGAGAGAAGCCCTGCGTGACGGCATAGGGAAGCCCCGCACGGCGCACGATGCGCTCAATGGTATGGATTACTTCGAGATGGCCCAGGTACTTAAGGCGATCGCGCTTGCCATAGCGAACACGAAGCCTAAAGAGCGAGGGGTTGTCGGTCAGGCGCTCACTCATGCGCGATCACCCATCAATACATTCTTGGCGTGGAGCGTGGGGCAGATCCCGCAGCCGGTGCACGACGTGCGGGTGCAGTCGGGAGTCGTGACGCCCTCGAGCGAGCGACGGTACTCGCGCTCGAGGAAGCCGCGCGTGCAGCCGGGGCTCACGTGCTCCCACGGCAGGCGCCAGTCCAACTCGTAGGGCAGGTGCACGAGCTCATTGAGGTCGATGCCGTTTTTGGCAGCAGCTTCCTTCCAGTTATCGAGCGAGAAATGCTCTACCCAGGCGTCAAAGCGAGAGCCCGAGCGCCAAGCATCGATGATGACGGGCGTCATGTCACGACCGGCGCGGGACAGCGCGGCCTCGATGAGCGAGGTCTCGGCATCGTGGTAATGCACGCGGACGGCACGGTTGCGAACACTCGTGATAAGCAGCTTCTGGCGACGCTTGACGTCGTCGTAGTCGAGCTGCGGGCACCACTGGAACGGCGTGGCGGCCTTGGGGATAAAGACCGAAACCGAGATGGACACCGAAATCGAGCCGCGACGAGCCTTGGGCACCACGGAACGACCGAGCTCCAGCACGTGATCGGCCAGATTGGCGATGGCCACGATGTCCTCATCGCGCTCGCCGGGAAGGCCCATCATAAAGTAGAGCTTCATGCGGTTCCAGCCGGCCTCGAAGGCCGCCTTGGCCGCACGGTCCAGATCCTCCTCGGTCACGTTCTTGTTAATGATGTCGCGCATGCGCTGGCTGCCGGCCTCGGGCGCGAACGTCAGGCCGCCCTTCTTTTCGCCGGCGACCGACTCGGCCATATCCACGCCAAACGAATCCAGGCGCTGCGACGGAATAGACACGCGAATACCCGTATCCTCCAGGCGACGGTTGAGCCTGCCGAGCACGTCGCGAATGCAGGAGTGGTCGGTCGTGGAGAGCGAGGTCAGCGACACCTCGTCATAGCCGGTCTTTTCCAGACCCTGAATCACCGACGAGACGATCTGGTCGGCCGAGCGCTCGCGCACCGGGCGATACGTCATGCCGGCCTGACAAAAACGACAGCCGCGGGCGCAGCCGCGCAGGATCTCGATAGACAGGCGGTCGTGAACCAGCTGTGCATAGGGCACGCACGACTGCGACAGCGGATTCGTGGCGCCGAAATCCTCGACGACGCGCTTGTAGACCACGGTCGGCGCATCCTTGCCCTCACGCGGCACGGTGTAGCCATGCGGCGAGCAGGACTCGTCGTGACGAACCTCATAGAGCGACGGCACGTAGTTGCCGGCAATGGATGCAAGCTGCTCGACAATCTGCGCGCGCGGGACCCCTTCGTCACGCAGGCGGCGATGCAGCTGGCAGGTCTCGAGCAGCGATTCCTCGCCCTCACCGATGAGGATGGCATCGAAGAAGGCCGCGTACGGCTCGGGGTTGTACACCGAGGGGCCGCCGGCGATGATAATGGGGTCGTCCTCGGTGCGGTCAGCCGCTAACAGCGGAATACCAGCGAGGTCGAGTGCCTCGAGGAAGTTCGTCACCGCCATCTCGTGCGGCACATGCAGACCGACGATATCAAACGAAGCGACCGGCGCTGCACCCTCGAGCGACAGCAGCGGAATACCCGCCTCGCGCATGGCGTCACCCATATCGGGCCACGGCACATAGCCACGCTCGCAGGAGATGCCCTCGGCCTGGTTAAGGATGTTGTAGAGGATGGCGATGCCCTGGTTGGGCAGACCGACCTCGTACACATCCGGGTAGATCAGGCAGCAACGGTAGTCGGCATCGGCCTTGGAAAGCGTGCCCCACTCGTGATCGATATAGCGGCTCGGTTTCTCGACCTTGGCGAGCAGCGGCTCAATTAAATGAAAACAGTCTTGGTATGCAACGCGCAACGGAAAACCCCTAAGCAGCGAGATCTGATGCGTCCTGATAGGACGCCATAGGACGGGTAGCGCCCGCGACCGTGGTCACCAGATCGCGAACGCGGGAGAACGTGGCAGTGACCACCTCGTTGGCACGGCTGTAGTCGACATCGCGCTCGTAGAGCGAAACGAGCGCACGGCCCATGCCATAGGTGCCCGCGGCAGCAGTGAGCGCCTTGACGGCAAACCCAATATGCGGCGTCTGCTTGACGAGCGCGCGGGTGACCGCGCGGATCACAAGACCGCCGGCAAGCACGCCGGCGACCTCGTAGCCGCGCTCAGGCTTAATGCCGCGTCCAAAGACGGCAGCGAGCTCAAAGAGCATGCCCACCTGCGCCAGCGCCATAACGGGATAATCGGCGCCCGGCAAAAACACCAAAGCCCCGGTCGCCATATTGGTGAGCGCACACGAGGTGATGATACGATTGGCCGCCGCGATGCGCATGAAGGCAAAGTTCGCCGCAAAAGCCGTTTCCTTGTCGGTGCGATCGAGAATCCAGCGGGCAAGCGTCTCGAGCAGATACGTCTTATCGGTTGCCGCCACCACACCGAGCATGGGCGTGGACTCCTCGATAAACGGCACCTCCACAGCAGACTCGGCAAGCACGCACACGGGCGCGCCGGCGATCACGAGCTCCTGCACGGCACTCTCCAAGCGGTCGGAACCACACGAGAGCACCAGCACCACATCGGTATCGGTCTTTGGAGCAATTCGCTCCTCCCCCAGACGCTCGACGCGCACAATGCCCGAGGTCGTCTGCGGCACAAAGGCGTCACGCACCGTCTCGGCCAGAAAGCGCGAGGCGGACGAATCCAGATAGACCGAGACGCGCACCGGCGTATCGGAATCCTTCTTAACGGACGCGCCCATCTTAAAAGCGCGGGTCAGCTTATCTACGGGAATTTTCATAGCAAACCCCTCCAGCGGTTACGCGGCGCCCGAACGATGCCGCCATATGGATTGTACGATACCCACCGTCAGCAGCTGGATCATCATCGAAGACGAACCAAAGCTAATAAACGGTAGCGGAATACCGGTAATCGGCATCATGCCGATGCACATGCCGATGTTCTCGAAGGTCTGGAATGCCCACATGCCGACGATACCTACGCACGACAGACGCAGGAACAGCGACTCACACTTAAAGGCGACGCGAATCGTCGAAAAGATCAGCAGCACGTAGAGGCACAGGAGCAAAAAGGAACCGCAAAAGCCAAAGGTCTCGGACAGGAAGGCGAAGACGAAGTCGGTGTGGAACTCAGGCAGAAAGCCGCCGGCCGACTGCGTCGCATGCCCCAGGCCCTTACCAAAGAAGCCGCCCGAGCCAACGGCGATAAGCGACTGCTGCAGGTTGTAGGCATCGTCCGAATCGGCATTATCGGGGTCGATAAAGACCGTCAGACGGTTCATCTGATACTGCTTGATGAGCACATCGTGGCCGAGCAACGAATCAAAGACCGAATCGAGCGCCAGGACGAGGGCCACCAGGCCCACGAGCAGGGCCAAGGTCGACAGCACCCATTCGCGGCGTGCACCGCTCATACAAATGACGATGGCGCCCGAAACCAGCACGACCAGGCCCGAGCCCAGGTCGCCCATGGCAACGACGGCCAAAAACGGAATGGACAGCATGCCGCAGAGCTTGACGTAGTCACGAACGGTATCGATGCGACCGTTATACTGCGAGCCAAGCGTAGCAATAAAGAAGATGGTGATGAGCTTGGCAAGCTCAACCGGCTGGAATGTCAAGCCGATACCGGGAATCTTGATCCAGCCCGTCATGCCCAGACCGCCTGTATAGGACAGACCCGGAATCTTGGGCGAGAGGATCACGATCAGGTCGATGACGAGCAACGCCGTCGAGAAATTGGAAATACCGCGCAGGTCGGTACGCCAGACCAGCACCGCCAGCACCGTACCGATTCCAATTCCCAGCAGATGGCGTGAGAACGAAGCATCGGCCTTAAACTGCGAAGCCGACCAGATAATGATGGCACCGTAGGCGACGAGGGCCACAGTAGCCACGAGCACACCGATATGCACCTTTTGGCGAAACGTGCCGCGCGAGGCCGAAAGTTGCTTGTTGACACGGTCCAGGCTGCTGCGAGAGCCGGTCTTAGTTGAACGGAACAGATCCGCCGGAGAAAAATCCATCGCAACCTCCTATCGAACCGAAGAATCGCCCGAGGCCGAAGAGGTATCGGGCTCGTCATAAATCACGCCGAGCACGTCGCGCACGACATGCATCGCGGTATCTGAGCCACCGCCGCCCTGCTCCAGTACAGTAGCGATGACATACTTGGGATCATCGGCCGGTGCATAGGCGCAGAACCACGCGTATTCGTCCTCGCCGCTTTTCTCGCCCGTGCCCGACTTGCCGTATACCTGCGGCGTCAGGGTGCCAAAGTGAGCCGCCAGGGACGTCGATGCCGTGTAAATCACGTCGTGCATGCCGTTGCGAACAAGAGCCAAATCCGAATCGCTGTTGATCTTGGCCTCCAGGCGCTTCTTCTTGCCCTTGCCGTTGTACTTATAGGCATCGCCGTCGCCATCGCGCGACACGGCAGACAAAAACACGTGAGGCACGTACTGTTTGCCGCCGTTGGCAAGACCCATATAGGCACACGCCATCTGCAGGGGCGTCACCAGAATGTCGCCCTGACCGATGGCAATGTTGGTCATATCGCCGGCATTCCACTTGCGGTCCTCGGCAGAGGCGTCGGTGAAGTACGACTCTTTCCACTCGGCATCGGGAATACGGCCCGCGCCCTCACTCGGCAGATCGATACCGCAGGTTTTGCCTAGACCCCAGCGACGAAAGACCTCCTGCAGGCCCTCGGGATGTTGCTCGTCATAAAAGAACGCCTTGCCCATGTCGTAGAAGACAGGATCGCACGAGTTGGCGATACCCGACTGCAGCGTCATGGTGCCGTGGCCAGACGTCAGCCAGCAGCGCTTGCCCCAAGCCTTGCCCAGGCCCGTCCAATAGCCCGTGCAGTTGGTTGTCTGCGTTGAAGTGTAGGTTCCAAACTCAAGACCGGCCAGCGCCGAGAGCGGCTTAATGGTCGAGGCCGACATGTACTGTCCGCTAATGGCGCGGTTGAGCAGCGGGTGCGAACCCTTGTCATCATTGAGCTCGGTCCACACGTCATTTGAGACGCCGCCGATAAAGACGGACGGATCGAACTTGGGCTGGCTCGCCATGCCCAGGATCTCGCCATTGTTGGGATCGAGACACACCACAGCGCCGTTGCCGGCATTGCTGTAGCCAGTGGTCTTGGCAAGCTCGATAGCGCTCGCCAGTGCCGTCTCACAGGCCTGTTGGATCTTAAGGTCGAGCGTGAGCTTAATGTCGGAGCCGGCCTTCGCGGGCACGGCGCCGGCCTGACCGGTCACATTGCCCGAGGCATCGACCTTGACGGTCTGCTCGCCACGAATACCTTGCAGCAGGTTTTCGTAGTAGCTCTCAACGCCCGCCTGGCCCACGATATCGCCCGACTGGTACGTAATCTTGCCAGCAGAAGCATCATCATCGCCAGAGGTTTTCTTATTCTGGGCCTCGAGCTGCTCGGAGGTAATGGTGCCGGTATAGCCCAAGATATGGCATGCCGTCTCGCCGTATGGATACTGGCGTTCGGTACGCTCGGCAATCTTGACGCCCGGGAACTCGCCGGCGTGTTCCTTGATATAGGCAACCGTGGAGCGACGGACGTCCGTCGCGATGGTATGCAGGCTCTGAGCGCCCTCTGTATTGTCCTGAATATTGCGAAGGACCGCCACATAAGGCATTCCAAGCACGTTGGCAAGATGGCGAACCAGAACCTCATCCTCGGCAAGGTCGCGGTAGGCCACGACAGCAAGTGAGGGACGGTTCTGGACAAGCGCCACGCCATTGCGGTCGAGGATGCGGCCGCGCACAGCGGGTGTGGTAACGGTGCGAGTCTGATTACTATTGGCCTGCTTCTCGTAATAGTCCGACGAGACCATCTGCATGCCCCACAGCTTGACGGCAAGCGCCGCAAACATCGCGCCCACACCCGTGGTGAGGATGGAAAAACGGCCCTTAAAGGCGGTCGCCGCGGTATTGCCCTCGCCCTCGGTGGCGCGCGGGGCCGTTCCATGCTGCGTATCGTAGGTAAAACGGGAATCGCCGCGACGCATGATGACCAGCGCGACCACGATGGCCACAACCAGCACGATACCGGCGATAATAACCGTCAACTGGGAAGACATCTACGGGCCTCCCCTATTTGAGCTTGCGGGTCTTGGGCTTAAAGCGCATACCCGCCTGGCGTCCGCCACGTGCGGAGAATCCATAGCCGGACTGCGGCACGACGCCGGACATCAAAAACGGAATGTCAACCAGACCCGTCAGGATCGAGGACGGCAGCGCATGGCCGAAGATCGCCACGACAAAGCTCGTCTCCAAACCCATAAACAGCAAGATGATGCTGTAGATCACATTAATGACGAGCGCAAAGGCGCCCACAGTGACGCCGCGCGCACTCGGGGTACCGCCCGTCTGACCGACGGCGCTGTGCACCAGGGCAAAAGAACCCACGGTCAGCAGGAGCGACATAACGCCCACCGGCACGGCAGCGGACAGGTCATAGAACAAGCCGCTGCAAAAACCGCACACGACGGCACGGGTCGGGTCGCCCGAGAACACGCTTAGGCACACCAGGATAATCATGAAGTTGACACGACCGCCCGCAATGGAGATCTGCGGTGCCAGGCCTGCCTGCAGCAGCACGCACACAATGGCGGCGATCACAAACGTGCGGGAGCTCATCCCCTGCTCGTGTAGATCCATGGACATGCCCCCTATTCGCTCGAGCCGGAATCGGCCGTCTCGGACGTGTCGGAACTGTCATCCGAGCCCTCGTCCTTCGTCTTGGTTGCAGCATCGCGCGACGTTCCCTGCGGCGTGCTGTTGGCCGTGCTCACGTCCTCATCCGAGGCCGACTGTTCGTCGGTCAGCGAGGTGATGACCAGCACTTCCTCGTTGTTCTCGGCCGTGGTCTGGGCGCGTACCACAATGGTGTAGTACACGTCGTTTGCCGATTTCTCAACCGACGAGACGGTGCCGAGCGGAAGGCCCTTGGGGAACACACCGCCGATGCCCGAGGTCACGATGATGTCGCCAACCTTAACGTCGGAGTCGACGCTCACGTACTCAAGACGCAGCGTGCCGTCAGCCTGACCCTGCAGCATGCCCTGGGCGCGCGTGTCCTGCACCATGGCGGATACGCCGGAGTTCTCGTCGCCAATCAGGCGCACGGTGGACGTTTTGGCCGAGACTTCGATGATCTGGCCGATAACACCGGCAGAACTCGTCACGGGCATGTTGATGGTAAGGCCGTCGGCAGAGCCCTTGTCGATGGTAACGGTCGAGGTCCAGGCATCGCCGGAGGCACCAACGATACGAGCTGCGGTCGATTTGAGGTTGTAGGTCGATTGCAGCCCGACCAGGCCCTCCAGGCGCTCGGCAGTCTTTTGAGCCTCAGAAAGCTCGGCGACCTTAGAGGTCAGCTCCTCATTTTGCTTCTTGAGCTCGTCGAGCGTGTCCTGCGACGCCGTTAGGTTAGAGAACACGTTGCCAATCGCATTGAAGGGAGCCGCCACAGCCGAGCCCACAAAGCGCACCGGAGAGGTAATCGTCGTTACGCCCGAACGCACGGCATGAATCGGCCCTGCCTCGCCCTCGCGGATGTAAAACGTGAGCAGCAACACCGAAATCAGGCTGAAAACAATCAACGGGCGCATACCCGTTGATTGTCGCTTGGTATTCAGATTTGTGGAGAAACCCGAAGATCGTGCCAAATGGAATCCACCTTTTGGAAATTAAGCATTGGTCTGGACGAAGCCGCCATCAAACGCATTGGCCTCGAGCACGCGGGCACAGCCGTTAACGACGTTATCGAGCGCCGTGGGGCTGACGTTGACCGAAACACCGGTCTCATCGCGCAGGCGCACGTCGAGACCGCGCAGCAGCGCGCCGCCACCAGTCAGCAAAATGCCGTAGTACATAAGGTCCGAGGCAAGATCGGGAGGCGTAGCGTCGAGTGCGTCCTTGACGGCCTTGGCCATCTCGTCGAGCGGCTTGTTGAGCGCGCGACGAATCTCCTCGCTCTCGATGCGCACGGTCTTGGGCAGACCGGTGATCACGTCGCGGCCGTTGACCTCGACGTCGAGCTCGTCCTTGAGCGGCACGGCGGAACCGACCTTGATCTTGATGTCCTCTGCCGTACGCTCGCCGATGGCAAGGTTGTAGGCATCGCGAACGTGCGTGAGGATGGCCTGATCGAACTCGTCGCCGGCAATACGGATGGACTGCGAGACGACGATGCCGCCCATAGCGATAACGGCAACCTCGGTGGTACCGCCACCGATGTCGATGACCATGGAGCCGGTGGGCTCCTCGACAGGCAGGTCGGCGCCGATAGCAGCAGCCATGGGCTCCTCGATCAGGTAGGCCTGGCGAGCGCCGGCCTGGATCGTGGCCTCAAAGACAGCGCGCTTCTCGACCGACGTGACGCCGGAGGGAACGCAGACGACAACACGCGGACGCGGAGTCCACGGATAGCGCTTCTCGGACGCCTTGTCGATAAAGTAGCGAAGCATGGCCTCGGTAACGTCGAAGTCGGCGATGACGCCGTCCTTCAGGGGACGAACGGCCACAATGTTGCCGGGCGTACGGCCGAGCATGCGCTTTGCCTCGATACCGACCGCCAGGATGCGCTCGTCGTTCTTGTCGATGGCGACGACGGAGGGCTCGCGGATGACGATGCCCTTGCCGCGCACGGAGACAAGCGTATTTGCGGTGCCGAGGTCGATGGCAAGATCGCCCGCATAGCTACCGAAGAACATATCCATCAAAGAAAACAACGCAACTCCTGATGTGTTGGATGATTGCTGGAAAACTACTAGCTCATCATACTAGCGCAAGCCCGGCACCTCACTTGCGGTGAAGCGCCGGGCAAAGCTAAATCCCATAAGGTCACTACTGGTTGTCAGCAGCCGAGAAATCCATATCGAGCGAGGAAACGGCCCAGCCGATATGGTTGTCGGAGCGCACGAATTTGACGGTGTACTCCTGCTCGCCGCCCTTGGACAGCGAAGCCTTAACCTTGGCGGTCGTCTCGGTCATGGACTGATCCATGCCCTCGACGGACACGGTGGCACCCTGCGGAATCGAGGAGATGATCATCGACTTGGCGTCCTCGGACAGGCTCGAGGCCAGGCAAGACTCGGCCTTTGCGGTGTCACCGTCGCCGGCAGCCTGGAACAGATCGGTAACGACAGACTCCTGAGACGGGAAGCCAAAGCCGCGCGTGTAGGCAAAGCCCAGACCGCCCGCGGCGATCAAGATGAGCAGAAGCAGCACGATGAAGACTTTGAGGCCCGTGTGGCGATGGCGACGACGGACCTTGGCCTGCTTACGATCCTGACGGTCCTGCTGGACCATCTCGGACTCGGACAGCGTAAAGAAGCCGGTGTCCGAGGGATCGGGCATAAACTGGCCGGTCGCGCCCGTAGGATCGAGCGGATCAACGGCAGGAGCGTCCATCGCGGGCGCCGGAGCCGTGGCCATAGCCGTCTGGGCAGACAGCGCGGCAAGCGAATCGTGCACGCGGGCAAGCTCATCGGCCTGCTCGGAGGTGAGCTGGTAGATGCCATCGGCAGTAGCGGCGTTAAAGGCGTCGAGTGCGTCGGAGGGACGGCCGGCGGCAGAAAGCGCCTGACCCATGCCGGCATTGAGCGCACGCGTGTCGTCGCGGGGGCCGGCAAAGTCGATAGCCGTGCGGTAGGTCTCCACGGCATCCGCCGGACGGCCGAGCTTAATGAAGCAACGACCGAGCTCGCCGAGTGCGGCGGCAGGAGCCGGATTGGCGCCGTCGATGGCAGCCTGACGGAAGGCAGTACCCGCGTTGGCATAGTCGCCCGACTGGAACAGCGCGTTACCCAGGCCCAGATAGGCCTTGAACGGCGTGGCATAGGAAGCATCCTGCGTAGCAGCAGAGAACGCCTGGGCGGCCGTCGTGTAGTCGCCCACGGCGGCGAGCGCCTTGCCGCGGTTGGTGAGCAGTGCGCCGCGCTTGCCGTAGGTGCCGTCGTTGAGGGCGGCGGCATAGGCCTCGGCGGCCTCGGCATACATGCCCAGGTGCATCAAGGCGTTACCACGAAGGTGATCGGCCTCGCCCATAATCTCATCGGGAGTCTTTGCCGCCCCAAGCATCTGGGCTGCAGCGGAAAAATCACCCGCGCGATAAGCGGCGCGGCCCTGTTGGATCAGCTGGCTATTCAAGGAAGTCCCCTTTACTCGTGAACGATCTCGACATGGACGATCTCGTCGCCGGCACGCAGCTGCGAAATCACATCGAGACCCTCGACCGTGGTACCAAAGACGGTGTAACCGGAATCGAGGTTATGCTGGGCACCCAGGCAGAAGTAGAACTGCGAACCCGCGGAGTCGGGGTCCATGGAGCGTGCCATGGCAAGGGCACCATCGACATGGCTGTTGCGCGGATTGGTGGCAAACTCGCCCTTGATGCAGTAGCCGGGGCCACCGGTACCGGGCATGCCGTCGGGGCCCTCAAGACCAGCGGCGACGTCGGCGCCGGGCATATCGCGGGTATTGGGGTCGCCGCCCTGGATGACAAAACCGGGCACATAGCGATGGAACTTAAGGCCATCATAGAAGCCCATCGTGGAAAGCTCGCAGAAGTTCGCGACATGAATGGGAGCGCCCTCGCCGTCAAACTTGACCTTGATGGTACCCTTCGACGTCTCGATAACGGCGCACTCGTCGCCGGCAAGCTGATACTCGGGCGTGTAGAGCTCTTTCTTAAAACCAAACATGTGGTTCCTTCCTCGTGTGTTTAAAGCATATTTGAACGAATTGTAGCAATAAGCACGGGCTTACATCAATTGCGCACGTAGGTTATGCCGACTATGGCGTACTAATTTTAGGAACGCTGCTGCGGCTTCCAGGAGCCCACGTTGGCGTCGTACTGATTCAGCGCGCTGTTGCCGCCCTGCGCGATGGGCGCCAGGATATCGCTTTGGTGGGAACTCATCGACTCACCATCAGGAATGGCCAGCGAGATGTCCCAGCTCTGGCAGATCACGTCGACACGCTCGTACATCCACTCGGCAAGCTGCTTTAAGTGGGCGATGTCGTCCGCATAGACCGTATCGTCCTGATACTTAAGGTTGTTGAGCTCATCTTGCGTCTTTTTAATCTGGTCGCGCAGGGCGTAGGCACTCTGCGACAGCTCCTGGCGGGTGGACAGCGGCGTTCGGAGATAGCCGTTGTTAAAGGAATCGATGACCTCGCCGATCTGGTCCTCGTCACCGTAGGACACGATGGTCTGATACAGACCGTCGAGCCTGGTATAGAGCTGATCATCGGTGAGCACGGTTTCTTCCTGGACCACCTCGGCAGAATCGTCCTGCTTGGTATCGTCCTCAGTCGCCTCGCCCTTTTGGCGCGTGGGGAAGGTCGTCTGCGCAGCCTGGCCAAACTGGTCGTAGAAGGCAGGCATGACACCCATGGGATCGGCCGTCACGAACCAATAGGCACCGCCGCAAACGACGGCAAGGACCGCGATGACGATGAGCGGCTTGGGGATATGACGCTTGTGCTTGTGATAGGCGTCCTCGTCGGGATGCACCTTGCGCTTGGGTTTTTGAGCATCGTCATGCAGGGAAACGGGCGTGGGAATATCGACCTTGGGGATACCGAAATCCTTATCGAAAGCCGGCAGCACGCAGGTCTCGTTAGGATCGGCGGCGTCCGAAAGAACCGCGGCAGCCGAGGCGGGCGCATGAGGCACCTCGGTATCGATCTGCTCTTGCGTTAGGCGCGGAAAGCCTGCCGTGCGGCCCGCTGCCAGGTCGGATGCGGCCGCGTCCTCGGAGAGGATACCCGGAGCGGGGCGTCCGCATTTGGGGCACGTACGATCATGCGGAGAAAGACGGGCACCGCAGCCCTCACAGAACACGAACTCGGTGTGCTCGGGACCATCGCCCGGACCCACATAGGCGTTGCAGTAGGGGCAGAACGAGGCGCCGTCCTCGATAGTCTTAAGGCAATGCGGGCAGATCACGGCATCCTCTTTTCGAAGCAATTCAAACAATCGAGGTTAGAGCATAACATCGCCACGGCCCCACAGGAACAAGGCACCAATTCAACATCGCCAGGGCGCGTAGCTACTTCTTCTTTTTGCTTGGCATCGAGACTTTGATGCCTTGGGCGGACTTGGTCACACGAGAGCGCTTAGCTCCGGTACTCTTCTTTTTCTTGGGCTGGGCCTGGGCCACGCCCTCGAGTGCGCGGGCCTCGGCCTCGCGAGCGGTGCGATCTTCGCGGCGCTGCGCCATGTCGGCGGCAACGCGCTTGGCAAAACGTTCGGCCGTCGAGCCCGTCGAGCTCACCTTGCCGCCACCGCGACCCAGGCGGACGCGCACACCGCGGCCAAAACCAGTTGCGGCATGACGACGACGCGGCTTGAGCGAATCCATCATCGTGGCGAGCTTAAAGAACACCGAGCAGGTAAAGACCACGATGACAGCCAAGATAACCATCTGGCCCATCGACAGGTTGGCAATAGAAAGCAGCTCCGGGAATCCGATAACGCCCACCGTGATGCCGGCGACTACAAACACAAAGAGCACCACACGTAAGGGTGTGAGCGGCTGCGAGATGCGCCAGATTAGGCTGACGCTCGCCGCGCACGACGTAAGCAGGCACATCGTAGACAGCGTGAGCTGGCTAAAGCCAAACACGCGCGCCACAAAGATATCGAGCGCCGCAGCCAAAATGACCGCAATCGACGCCGGCAGTGCACGCTTGAGTACGTTGCTCAAAAACGCACCCTTCACACGAGCATTGTTGGGCTCCAGGCCCAACACAAAGCCCGGCGCGCCGATGCAGAAGAAGTTAATGAGCGTCATCTGGATGGGCTCGAAGGGGTACGGCGGCAGCGCGATACACAGCGCCGCCAGGCCCATCGAGAACAGCGTCTTGGTCAGGAACAGTGAGGCCGAACGCTGCAGGTTGTTGATGGAGCGACGGCCCTCGGCCACCACGGCGGGCATCGAGGCAAAGTCGTTGTCGACGAGTACGATCTCGGCCACGTTACGCGCGGCATCGGAGCCGGCCGCCATGGCCACGGAGCAGTCGGCCTCCTTGAGCGCCAGCACGTCGTTGACGCCGTCGCCCGTCATGGCCACGGTGTGCTCGCGGCGCTTGAGCGCCTGCACGAGCTCGCGCTTCTGCTGCGGGGTCACACGACCAAAGACATGGTAGCGGTCCACTGCGGCATCAAGCTTGGCCGGTGTATCGAGCGTCGTGGCGTCCACATAAGCGTCCGCCCCCGGCACGCCCACCACGCGCGCGATCGACGACACCGTACGCGGGTCGTCGCCACTGATCACGTTGAGGGTCACGCCCTGCTCGTTAAAGTAGCCGATGGTCTCGGCCGCCGAGGTACGAATCTCGTCGCGGATGGTCACAAAGCCCACGGGCTCGGCCTCGCCCACCATATCCCCATCGGGCGTAAAGCCGTCCACGCGCGCCACCACGAGCACGCGGCAGGTATCGGCAAGCTCGGCGACACGGTTCTCGACCTGCGAAAACACACGATCAGAGAGCACAAACTGCGCGGCACCCATCACATAGGAGCCCTGCGCAAAAGAAGCGCCACTCCATTTTTTAGACGACGAGAACGGAATGACCGACAGCGGCTCAGACACCTCGACCGGGCGATCGGCGTAATAGTTGAGCAGCGCCTGGCAGGTCTCGTTGGCATCGGCCGAAGTCGCACGCGCGACGTTAGCCAGCGCAAAATCGAGCACTGTGGTATCGACGGGAACAGCCGCCTCGTCCGAGTCCACGCCAAAGCCAACACCCTCAACAGGCAGCGGGTAGGTGCCCTCGACCTCCATACGACCCGACGTGATGGTGCCCGTCTTGTCCAGGCACAGCACGTCGACGCGCGCGAGCGTCTCGATGCAGTAGAGCTGCTGCGCCAGCACCTTGCGGCGGGCCAGGCGCACCGTGGCGATGGCGAGCACCGACGAGGTCAGCAGCACCAGGCCTTGCGGGATCATGCCCAGTAGGGCGCCCACCGTGGACAGCAGCGCCGACGAAGGCACATGACCAGCCAACAGCTCGGAGAAGCACCACGAAAGCGCGCTATCGCCCGGGGTTCCCGCGGCATCCCACAGCCCACTTACACTCGAGGCGAACAGAGCCAGGCCAAGCGGAATCATGATGATGCTCGCAAAGCGCACGATGGCGTTCAGCGCGTTCATGATCTCGGAATTGACCTTTTTGACGTACTTGGCCTCGTTATTAATTTTGGCCACGTAGTTGTCGGCGCCGACATGGATCACGCGGGCGCGCAGCAGGCCCGAGTCGATAAAGCTGCCGCTCATGAGCTCGGAACCGGGCTGTTTCTTAATAAGGTCGCTCTCGCCCGTCAGCAGGCTCTCGTTCACGAGCGCCTCGCCCGAAACCACCACGGCGTCAGCGGGAATCTGGTCGCCGCGCCCCAGGCGGATGATGTCGTCGAGCACGATCTGGTCCAAGTCGAGCTCCACCTCGGCACCGTCGCGCACCGCGATGGCCTTTTTAGAGGTCAGCAGCGTGAGCTTATCGACCATCTTCTTGGACCGCATGGACTGGATGACGCCAATAGCGGTATTGAGGAACACCACAAACAGGAACGTCAGGTTCTTAAACGAACCGGTCAAAATGACCAGGAAAGCCAAGATCACGTTGATCAAATTGAACAGCGTGCAGAGGTTCTCGATGATGAGCTCTTTGACCGACTTGGTCTTGAGTTCCATGTTGCGGTTGATTTTACCGGCGGCGATACGCTCCTCGACCTCGGCGGTTGAGAGTCCGCGCTCGATATCCGTTGCTGCCATACCACGTCCCATCACGTCGCGTCGGTATAAGAAAAACCGCCCGGACCATGCGAGGTTCGGACGGTCTTACGTTCGATGGTGCCCCATGTTGGATTCGAACCAACGGCCTTCTGCTCCGGAGGCAGACGCTCTAATCCCCTGAGCTAATAGGGCCAACGGTTGGCATTATACCCAAGTGCACCACGGGCTATCAAAATAAAAGAAAAAGCTTTGCAATTCCGAGGAAGACGCGGCGCAACGGCCCACTTTAGAAGGCAAAAGCGAGTCAGATAGTATAAACTCTCATGCACCATATATACACGGCTCGCGATGCGGGCCGTTTTTGCAAAAGTTATCCATCGAGGTGAGAGGCACACCATGATTGCAATTTTAAAGCAGAGCGCCAGCGACGAGGCCGTAAGCCATATCGTCAGCTGGATTGAGAAAAAGGGTCTGAAGACCGATGTCTCGCGCGGCGAGAACGAGACGATCATCGGCCTGGTGGGCGATACGACCAAGATCGACCCGTTCCTGCTCGAGTCCATGGATGTCGTCGAGCGCGTGCAGCGCGTCTCGGAGCCGTTCAAGCGCGCCAACCGCAAGTTCCACCCCGAGGACTCCGTCATCGACTGCGGCCACGGCGTCAAGATCGGCGGCGACCAGTTCCAGGTCATCGCCGGTCCCTGCTCCGTCGAGGGCGAGAACCTCATCCGCATCGCACGCCGCGTGAAGGCCGCCGGTGCCACGATGCTGCGCGGTGGCGCCTACAAGCCCCGCACCTCCCCCTACGCCTACCAAGGCATGGGCCCTGCCGGCCTCGACCTGCTGTGCGAGGCGTCTGCCGAGCTCGACATGCCGATCGTCACCGAGATCATGGACCCGCGCGACGTGCAGGTCTTCCTTGACAAGAAGATTGACGTCATGCAGATCGGCGCCCGTAACGCCCAGAACTTCCCCCTGCTCAAGGAGGTCGGCAAGACCCAGACCCCGATTCTGCTCAAGCGCGGCATGTCCGGCACGATCGACGAGCTGCTTATGGCAGCCGAGTACATCATGAGCGAGGGCAACGACAACGTCATCCTGTGCGAGCGCGGTATCCGCACCTTCGAGACCCGCACCCGCAACACCTTCGACCTTAACGCCGTGCCGGTGCTGCACCACCTGTCGCACCTGCCCGTCGTCGCCGACCCCAGCCACGCCACCGGCTACACCCGCTACGTCGAGCCCATGGCGCTCGCTGCGACCGCCTGCGGTGCCAACGGCCTGGAGATCGAGGTCCACGACGAGCCGAGCCGCGCCTGGTCCGACGGCGCCCAGGCCCTCACCCCCGATCAATTCGACGACACCATGCGCCGCATCCGCGCCATCCGCGAGGTTGTCTGCCAAGAGACCATGGAGTAAACCATGGGTACGGTGAGAAACGCGCGCGTTAACCAGGGCGGCCCTAAGTGCGCTGGCATCGTCGGCCTTGGCCTCATCGGCGGCAGTTTTGCCCGCGGTTATGCGCAGGCGGGCGTCCGCGTGCTGGCCTGGGACCCCGATGACGATGTCATGACGGCCGCCAGCATGGGCACTGTCGCCGGAGAGCTCAACGACAAGACACTCGGCGAATGCGACATCATCGTCCTGGCTTGCTACCCCGAGGCATGCATCGAGTGGCTCGAGACGCACGCCAAGGCGCTCGCCGACGCCACCGACACCGACACCATCATGGGCCCCGTGGTGATCGACACGGTGGGCGTCAAGGGCATCGTGTGCGAACGTGCCTTTGAGCTTGCCCGCGAGCACGGCTTTTACTTTGTGGGCGCGCACCCCATGGCGGGCACCCAGTTCTCGGGCTACGCTAACTCTCGTGCCGACCTGTTCCAGGGCGCCCCGCTGGTGCTCGTACCGCCCGCGGTAGACGATGCGCTCAAGCTGGAGCTTTTGGGCCAGGTGCGCGAGATGGTGCGCCCCTTGGGCTTTGGCAAGTTCAGCGTGACCAGCGCCGCCGAGCACGACCACGTCATCGCCTTCACGAGCCAGCTTGCGCACGTGGTATCCAACGCCTACGTCAAAAGCCCCACCGCCCAGGTCCACCACGGCTTTTCGGCCGGTAGCTACCGCGATCTCACCCGCGTGGCGCACCTCAACCCGCAAATGTGGTCCGAGCTCATGATCGACGACGCCGACGCGCTCGCCTTCGAGATCGACCATCTGATCGAGTCGCTTGGCGCCTACAGCCGTGCGCTCAAGAACCGCGACCAGCGCTATCTGGAGAATCTCCTTGCCGAGGGCGACCGCATTAAGCGCGCACTCGACGACGAGGCCTCCCACTAGACCACCTATCACGCCAGGTCGAAAGGACCGAAGCTTATGGCGATTACCATCGATATCGACACCGCACGCCCCTACCAGGTGCATGTTGGCACGTTTTTGCTGGAGCAAGCGGGACCGCTCGTGCGCGCCACTGCCGGCGGCAACAAGGCCGTCATCGTGACGGACACCAACGTGGGCCCCCTCTACCAGATGCCCGTTAAGCAGAGCCTGGAGGCGTCAGGCTACGAGGTGAGCATCTGCACCTTCGAGGCCGGCGAGGCCCATAAGCGCGCCGAAACCTATGTTGCCATTTTGGAGTTTGTGGCCGAGCACGAGCTTTCGCGCTCCGACGTGATCGTGGCGCTCGGTGGCGGCGTCGTGGGCGACGTGGCCGGCTTTGTGGCCGCCACCTACATGCGCGGCTGCAAGTTTGTGCAGATCCCCACGAGTCTGCTCGCCATGGTGGATTCGTCGGTGGGCGGCAAGACCGCCATCGACCTGGCTGCCGGCAAGAACCTGGCCGGCGCCTTTTGGCAGCCGAATGTGGTTATCGCCGACGTGGGGTGCCTGGCCACCCTCACGCCCGAGCAGTTCGCCGACGGCTGCGGCGAGGTCGTCAAGCACGCCGTGATCGCCGACCCAGAGCTTTTCGCCGAGCTGGAGAAGACCCCGCTCACGCTGGAGCTGCTCAACCGCGATGTGGCCCGCGTAGCGCTCATCATCGCCCGCAATATCGACATCAAGCGCGCTGTGGTCGTAGCCGACGAACGCGAAACCAACCAGCGCAAGCTCCTCAACTTTGGACACAGCGCCGGACACGCCGTCGAGGCCTGCGAGCACTTTGAGCTCGGACACGGCAACTGCGTGTCGATCGGTATGGGCATCATCACGCGCGCCGCGGCCCTGCACGGCGTTTGCGATGCTGCACTGCCCGGTCGTATTGAGAAGCTCTGCGCCCGCCATGGCCTCAAGACCCGCTGCGACCTAGATGCCGATACCGTCTTTGCCGAGGCGCTCCACGACAAGAAGCGCGCGGGCGACACCATCGACCTGGTGATTCCGCACGGCATCGGCCGCTGCAGCATCGACCGCACGCCGCTTTCCACTTTCCACGAACTCATTGCCGAGGGCCTCGGCCAGAAGGGAGACGCATTCGCATGCTAGCCCGCATCACCCCGTCCCCGCTTAAGGGCACCGTTCCCGCCATCGCGTCCAAGTCGATGGCGCATCGCCTGATCATCTGCGCCGCGCTTGCCAACGGCGAGACGCACGTTACCTGCAACACCACCTGCGCCGACATCGAGGCTACGGTGCGTTGCCTTACGGCACTGGGCGCTCGCATCGAGACCGTCGAGGATGGCTTCCAGGTCCATCCCACTATGAAGAGTATTGAGTTTGGCCTGCTCAAGGCACTTGCCGGCGGCACGCTTGACTGCGGCGAAAGCGGCTCCACGCTCCGCTTTATGTTGCCCGTCGCCTGCGCGCTGGGCGCAGAAGCAACTTTTGTGGGTCAGGGACGCTTGGGCGCCCGCCCGCTGTCCCCGCTCTCGGACGAGATTATCGCCGCCGGCTGCGACCTGCAGGGCCTGGGCGGTTTTCCGCTCAAGACAAGCGGCCGCATGCGCCCGGGCACCTTTATCCTGCCGGGCAATGTGAGCTCGCAGTACATCTCCGGCCTGCTGCTGGCAGCCCCGCTACTGGCCCAGCCCTCCTGCGTGCAGGTGACCGGCCTTATCGAGAGCCGCCCCTATATCAACCTGACCATCCAGGCCATGAAGGCCTTCGGCGTCGAGGTCAACGTCGAGCGTATCCCCGCCAAGGACGGCCAGCCCGAGATCACGAACTTCCGCGTGAACAGCGGCTCGTACCGCACTCCAGGCAACGTTGCTGTCGAGGGCGACTGGTCCAACGCCGCCTTTTGGCTGTGTGCCGGCGCCATCGGCTCCGACCCCATCACTGTCGAAGGCGTGTCGCTCAGCTCCGCGCAGGGTGATCGCAACGTGCTTGCCGCGCTCTCGCGCTTTGGCGCCCGCATCGTGCGCTCCACCAACGCCGCCACTGTGCAGTCCGACAAGCTCGCCGGCTTTGAGATGAGCGCGCACGACATCCCCGACTTGGTGCCCGTTATCTCTGCCGTGGCATCGCGGGCGCAAGGCCGCACGTTCATCCGCGACTGCGCCCGCCTGCGCATCAAGGAATCCGACCGCCTAGCCACCACCACCCGCGAGCTCACCGCACTGGGCGCACAGGTGCGCATTGCCGGCGACGACCTCATCATCAAGGGTGTCGATGCCTTTACCGGCGGCGAGGTCGATTCGCACAACGACCACCGCATCGCCATGATGGCCGCCATCGCCGCGAGTCGCGCCACCGGCGAGGTCGTGATCCACGGCGCCGAGGCCGTCAACAAGTCTTATCCCGATTTCTTCGACCACTACCGCCTGTTGGGCGGCAAGGTCTCGCTCGAGGAGGAATAGCATGTCCTCGACCTTTGGCAACGTCTTGCACTTAAGCATCTTCGGCCAGTCGCACTCCCCCGCCATCGGCTGCTCGCTCGACGGCATTCCGGCAGGTACCGCCGTTGACCTGGAGCAGCTGCAGGCCTTTTTGGACCGACGCGCCCCCGGCCGCGACGAGACCGCAACCAAGCGCCGTGAGGCCGATACCGCCCACATTATCGCCGGCATAGTTGACGGACACACCATGGGCGCGCCTATCGCCGCGATCATCGAGAACACCAACACGCGCTCCAAGGACTACTCCGAGCTGCGCCGCAAGCCCCGCCCGGGCCATGCGGATTTCCCGGCACGCGTGAAGTACCACAACATGCACGACGTCGCCGGCGGCGGACACTTCTCCGGTCGTCTGACGGCGCCCTTATGCATCGCGGGTGGCATCGCGCTGCAGGCGCTCGAGGCCCGCGGCATTAACGTGATGGCGCACGTGGCACAGATCGGTGGTATCTCCGATCTGCCCATGGACGACATGGTCTATCGCGAGGCCGACCGCAAGGCGATCCTTTCGAACGACCTGCCGTGCATTGACGCCGCAGCTGCCGGTCGCATGCGCGAGGAGATCCTGGCCGCGCGCGACGAGCTCGACAGCATCGGCGGCATCGTGGAGTGCGGCATCTACGGCCTGCCCGCGGGCATCGGCGACCCCATGTTCGACGGCATCGAAAACCGCATCGCGCAGATCGCGTTTGGGATTCCCGCCGTGAAGGGCGTGGAGTTTGGCATGGGCTTTGCCGTCGCCGCCATGCGCGGCAGCGAGAACAACGACCCGTATCGCATCGACGCCGAGACCGGCAAGATCGAGGTCGAGTCCAATAATGCCGGCGGCATCCTGGGCGGCATTTCGACCGGCGCGCCTGTCATGTGGCGCATGGCCGTAAAGCCGACGCCCTCCATCGGTCGCGAGCAGCAGACCGTAGACATGGACGCCATGGAAAATGCCGAGCTCTCGGTCCACGGCCGCCACGATCCCTGCATCGTCCCCCGAGCCGTCCCCGTAGCCGAAGCAGCCGCCGCCCTCGCGATTTGGGACGCCCTCCTCGAAGACGCCGGCCAGCTCTAACCCGACTCACCTGAGTTGCCCGTCAACTCTGCCATTACGCGAAAGGGGCCTCCATGGACCTTGCCGATATTCGCCAGACCATCGATGGCATCGACACCACGCTCCTAAACAGCTTTGTCGAGCGTATGGACATTGCCACCGAAGTCGCCAAATCAAAGATCGAGATGGGCAAGGCTGTCTTTGACCCCGCCCGCGAGCGCTCCAAACTCAACAACCTCGCCAGCCGCGCGCCTGAGCGCTACGAGGCGCAGACCATCACCCTGTTCCGTCTCCTCATGAGCATGAGCAAGGCCGAGCAGCAGCGCTACATCAACGAGCTCAAGGGCATCACTGTCTCGCAAAAGGCCCACGCGACGGCTGCAGCCTCCGACACGCCCTTCCCTCAAACTGCCACCGTCGCTTGCCAGGGCGTTGAGGGTGCTTACAGTCAAATCGCCGCGTGTAAGCTCTTCGACGTGCCCGATATCGCGTTCTTCGAGACCTTCGAAGGTGTCATGCGCGCCGTGCGAGACGGCTTCTGCGAGTTTGGCGTACTGCCCATCGAAAACTCCACCGCGGGCTCGGTCAACGCGGTCTACGACCTGCTCGCGCAGTTCGACTTCCACATTGTGCGCTCGCTGCGCCTCAAGATCGACCACAACCTACTCGTCAAGCTCGGCACCAAGCTGCAGGATGTTCGCGAGGTCTATAGCCACGGTCAGGCCATCGCGCAATGCGCCGGCTTTATCGAGGCGCACGATCTGCGCGCCACCAAGTATCCCAACACGGCCATGTCGGCCGAGATGGTCGCCAACTCCGAGCGCACCGACGTCGCCGCCATCGCCTCGCGCAGTTGCGCGGCGCTCTACGGTCTGGAGGTGCTGGAGCCCAACATTCAGGACTCGGACAACAACTACACGCGCTTTGTCGTCATCAGCCGCGAGCCACGCGTCTACCCCGGCGCCAACCGCACCTCGCTCATGATCACCACGGCCAACGAGCCGGGCGCCCTCTATCGCGTGCTCGAGCGCTTCTACGCACTCAACATCAACCTCATCAAGCTCGAGAGCCGCCCCATCCCCGGTCGCGACTTTGAGTTTATGTTCTACTTTGACCTGGACTGCCCCTTTGGCAGCAAGGCCCTCGACGACCTGCTCGATTCGATCGACGACGTGTGTGAGAGCTTTACCTACTTTGGTAGCTACACGGAGGTGCTCTAGATGACCGATACCGCCGCAACCCGCCCCTACGGCGTACTGGGCCGCGTGCTGGGCCACAGCTACACCCCGACCATCTACAAAGAGCTCGCTGGGCTTGAGTACGTGCGATTTGAGCGCGAGCCCGAGGACCTCGCGGCCTTTATGACGGGCGACGAATGGGAGGGTACCAACGTGACCATCCCCTACAAGCGCGCCGTCATGGAGTACCTGGACGAGCTGAGTCCGCTCGCCGAGCGCATGGGCAACGTCAACACCATCACACGCCTACCTGGCGGTCGCCTGCGCGGCGACAACACCGACTACTTTGGTTTTCAGTGCCTGGTCGAGGAGCTGGGGGTTGAGGTTACCGGCAAGAAGGTCCTCGTGCTTGGCGCTACCGGTGGTGCCGGCACCACGGCAAGCATGGTGCTCGGCGACCTTGGCGCCACCGTGGTGCCCGTGGGCCGCACGAGCGAGGTCAACTACGACAACATCGCACAGCAGTCCGACGCCGCGCTGCTCGTCAACTGCACGCCTGCCGGCATGTTCCCCCACTGCCCCGACGCCCCCTGCAAGCTCGAGGGCCTCGACGCGCTCGAGGGCGTCATCGATATCGTCTACAACCCCGCCCGCACGGGACTCATGCTCGAGGCCGAGCGTCGGTGCATCCCCTGCATCGGCGGTTTGCTCATGCTTGTGGCCCAGGCGGCGCAAGCCGTCGAGCGCTATACCGGCCAAATCACCCCGCGCGAGCGCATCCTGGACGTGACGGAGCGCCTGTCACACCGCGAGCAGAACATCGCACTGATCGGCATGCCGGGCTCGGGCAAAACCCGCGTGGGTGAGCAGATAGCCCTGCTCACCGGCCGCGAGCATATCGACCTGGACCGCGCCCTCGAGAAACGCCTCGGCATGCCTTGCGCCGACTTTATCGTCGAGCGCGGCGAGGCGGCCTTCCGCGAACAGGAGACGGCGGCGCTGTCCGACATCTCCAAGCGCAGCGGCCTGGTGCTCTCCACCGGCGGCGGCGTGGTCACGCGCGACGAGAACTACCCGCTGCTGCACCAGAACAGTCAGATTGTGATGCTCAACCGCAAGCTCGACGAACTCGCCCACAAGGGACGCCCTATCACCGCCCGCGACGGTATCGATAAGCTGGCCGAGCAGCGCATGCCGCGCTACCGCGCCTGGGCCGACTACATCATCGACTCACGCGACTGCGCAGCCAACACCGCCCGAGCCCTCCTCGACACCCTCTAAACCACCACAAAGGGGACAGGCACCTTTGTGGTGGTTTCACACTCCGCTGCACCACCCGCCCAACCGCAAAGGAAGCAACCATGAAAGCTCTCGTCATCAACGGACCCAACCTCAACATGCTCGGCATTCGCGAGCCGGGCATCTACGGCAGCGACAACTACGACCGTCTGGTCCAGATCTGCCAGGAGGCAGGCGCCGCACAGGGCTTCGACGAGGTCGAGGTCTTCCAGTCCAACCACGAGGGCAGCATCGTCGACAAGATCCAGGAGGCATACGGCAAGGTCGACGGCATCGTCATCAACCCGGCGGCTTACACGCACACCAGCGTGGCGATCCTGGACGCCCTCAAGGCCGTCGCAATCCCCGCCGTCGAGGTCCACATCAGTGCCGTCGAGACGCGCGAGGACTTCCGCCAGGTAAGCTACGCCCGCCTGGCCTGTTTTGCCACCATCACCGGCGAAGGCCTCCAGGGGTACGCCCATGCGTTGGAGCTGCTGAAAGAGCATCTGCTACACTAATCCATGGGACAAAATAATCAGGTATGTTTGTCCCAAAACTTAAGTAACTGTTCGATTGACATACAAAGGAGTGTATCCATGTCCCAGTATGATTACCTCGTCGTCGGTGCCGGCCTTTCGGGCGCCGTCTTTGCCAACGCCGCCAAGCGCGCCGGCAAGTCGGTCCTGGTCATCGACCGCCGCGACCACATCGCCGGCAACATCTATACCGAGGACGTCGAGGGCATCCAGGTCCACCGCTACGGCGCCCACATCTTCCACACCTCCATGAAGGACGTCTGGGACTACGTCAACCGCTTCGCCGAGTTCAACAACTACGTCAACTCGCCGGTCGCCAACTTCCACGGCAACATGTACAACATGCCCTTTAACATGAACACCTTCGCCAAGATGTGGCCGGGCGTCGTCACGCCGGCCGACGCCCGCGCCAAGATCGCCGAGCAGGTGGCCGCCGAGAACATCGGCGAGCCTCAGAATCTGGAAGAACAGGCGCTGTCCCTCGTGGGCCGCGACATCTTCGAGACGCTCGTGAAGGGCTACACCGAGAAGCAGTGGGGCCGCGACTGCAAAGATCTGCCCGCGAGCATCATCAAGCGCCTCCCCTGCCGCTTCACCTACGACAACAACTACTTCAACGATCGCTACCAGGGCATCCCCATGGGCGGCTACACCAAGATGGTCGCCAACATGCTCGAGGGCGTCGAGGTGCGTTGCGGCGTGGAGTACAAAGAACTGATCGCCGCCGAGCCCGATATCGCCGCCAAGACGATCTACTGCGGCCCCATCGACGCGTTCTACGACTTCAAGCTGGGCACGCTGGAGTACCGCAGCCTGCGCTTTGAGACCGAGACGCTCGACGAGCAGGACCACCAGGGCGTGGCCGTGGTCAACTACACCGAGCGCGAGATCCCCTACACGCGCATCATCGAGCACAAGCACTTCGAATTCGGCACGCAGGACAAGACCGTCATCACGCGCGAGTATCCGGCCGACTGGAAGCCCGGCGACGAGCCCTACTACCCCATCAACGACGCCAAGAACGAGGCCCTCTACAAGCAGTACGAGGAACTGGCGGCGCAGGAGGGCGACGTGATCTTCGCCGGTCGCCTGGGCGGCTACAAGTACTACGACATGGACAAAGCCATCGCCGCAGCCTTCGAACTCGTCCGCAACGAGCTGGGCGTGGAGCCCACGGAGGCGTAAGAGTCCAAAACGGGCCTCTGCGCGAGCCGAAACGGCACAAGCAGGCAAGCCAACGCCGGCAGGAGCAATTTCGCCCCTGCCGGCATTTTAGTATGGAGACGGAATTAGCTGTTTTGTCCATTATCTAGCCGAGGATACTGGGAGACACAGTCTGCCACAGAGGCAAAAACCGGAAGTGAGGGGAAAAATCAAAAACGGCCGACCAAACCCCGGTTTTACGCTTCCTCGACCTGCGGTTTTGTTGCAAAAAATCTAGTTGTGCTCGGCAAGTTTCGATTTTTCCCCGCACTTCCGAAAACGACAATAAGAAAACCCACTGTCATTAAGCGAAAACGCGACAAATACCCTTTGGAAAGCAGTCCCTAAAACGCGAAAACCGCCTTTCGGCGGTTCCCACGGACCAAGCCGGACGTACCGTCGCAAGGCCTCATCAAAGATGGACTATAAAGAGAAGCCCTGCCCCGATCAATCCTAAACCGAGAAAACCGTTGCGAATTAAGACCAAGCAACCACGCGTCAGTAAAGTTACATGCGAGCAGAAAAACCCCCGCCATTTCGTCTTTTCTCAATTGAGATGCAAGTTTTGACGCGCCGATTCTTACATCCAAACAAAAAAGAGGGCCGACGCATCAACCCTCTTCAGGTGTCGCCCGAAGGCTTCCACCGCAATTGGCTTTAATTTAGCCGATATCCCTTGTTTGTCTACGGGTTCGATCGCGTATATGCCAAAGAATCAAAGAGCAACGCGGGGCCCCGACGCTTGAATCTCGCCGGAGACCCCCATAAAATGTTTGATGTTGGCCCGCTAAGTCAACATCACGCTAGGCTTTAGTTGCCGCTAAAGCCTAGCGAATCTTCAGCTTTGTGGCCTTCGTGGCCGTTCCGATCTTCCTGATCGCACCCGTTGAGCTAATTCGGTACTTCGGAATCTTTACGCGAATTGTCTTCGAAGCCATATATATCACCTCCCTGCTGTTACATCACGCCTTGCTCGCAGACTAGCGATGCTTTGCAATCTGGTGCTTGACCAGAGTCTTCGCAGCCGCGGACTTCGCGGCTTTACTCGTCGAGGAGCTCGCGAGCGTCTTGGCAGCAGCGCCAACCTTGCCTCCATGATGGGTAGCCATATTCTCACCTCCAATCTCGTAGAGTTTGAATCTTGACAGCCCAATCATAACATACTTCATTGCATCACTGTTCAACTAAGTCTTGCTATGTCTCAGACTGTCTCATATAATAACAGCAAGGAGAGGAGCACACATGAAGAGATCAGACATCATCGACTTAATCCGAGCGCATTCGGAACACGACGATATCGCCTTCAACAACGCAGCCACTATTATCGCGAAAGATTTTGAGACGTCTGGACAGCCCGAGCTTGCAAGTTACATCATGGCCCTCATTGCCAGAACGCGCACATTTGTACCGCAAGAAGTCACTGAACAGAAATACGACTTCCTGGAAAAGGTAATCAGCAACAATACCTCGCTACCCCTTCCTCAGGCCATCGCTAACGATATCCAGGGGCTTCTCAATGCTCTATCTAAAGATGTGGACATTAACACTGTCCTCTTTTACGGCGCATCGGGAACCGGCAAAACCGAAGCTACAAAACAGATAGCCAGAATACTTGGCTACCAGCTATATGCCGTCGATTTCAACCAAATCATCGATAGCAAGCTCGGAGAAACGGCCAAAAATATCGCGAAAGTCTTCCAAGAAATCCACGATATCGGCGACGGCGCTATTGTCTTGTTCGACGAAATCGATGCTATAGCCCTAGACAGAATTAATCAAAACGACGTCCGTGAAATGGGACGAGCCACAAGTGCGCTCCTAAAAGAGTTCGACAAGCTGAACACGCGATCCGCCATCATCGCAACAACGAACCTGTACGACAAACTTGACCCAGCGCTCGCCAGGCGCTTCGATGTGCAGATCGACTTTAATAGATACACCCATGACGATCTCGTTGATATCGGCGAATCAATCGCAAAGAATCTGACCAAAAACAATCAGACAATCAAAAACGACTCTCGGACCCTAAAAAAGGTGCTGCAGAGTTGCCCGGATCTGCCCTGGCCCGGCACGCTCAAAAACCTCATTAAGACATCTGTCGCGTTTAGCGACCCGCTTAACCCAAACGACTATCTCCGCAAGTTGTATCAGCGTCTCCATGGATATGAGCCCGATTCACTCGAGCTACTTAAATCCCAAGGCTTCACTTTGCGAGAGATGGAAGTTTTGACAGGCATATCACGTAGCACCATTGCACGAACCCTAAAGGAGTAGCTCATGAACAGCCTAATCAGGCTCACTGGCGATTTTCATACGGCAAGAGGCTCGCGACCGGGCCCCGCAACGCTCCCCGCTAAAGGCACGGTTACGGCAGAGAAGATTTCACGCATCCGCAAGAGTCTCGAAACCGTTCTGAGTAAATGGCCCAAAGATGCCATAATCGAAGATATCTTAGTCTCCGTTGAATACCGCCAGATTGTTGCCAAGAGCAATCGAATAAGAGAGATGCTGAATGGCGGAAAAGACCAAGAACCGGAATTGTCCATCCGCGGCGCCCGCTACCTTGATTTTAGTGGGCGCAACCCAAGGCACCTGATGACCCATTACGTGCCCGAGGATACCATCCAGTCTACTATTGATAAGCTGTATGAGTGTGAGCGAATCGTAGTCGATCATTTTGATGGACTGATGAACGCAGACAAGATGATCGATCTAGTTAAAAACGACGATCTCAAGCAAAAATGGAATCCTGCCATTTCAAACACGCTCACCAGATCGGGCTTTGCGCAACTCATACGCGATTCCTATTACGTCAATGAATTTAGAATAGGCACGCCACCGGCGGCTACCGACGAGAACGCAATCGTTACGCTGTTTGAAACGGAGAGGAACCTACAGGACCTATTTGAGGAGCTGAACATTGATGTATCTGCTGCGAACATCTTAGAGAACAGCGTGCTCCTAAACGAGGCAGAATATCGCACGTTGCTCGATCGCGCCCCTTACCTTGTAGCCATGTCAGTAATTGATCTGTCCAGCTACGCTCCCATGAATGACGAAGACTCGGCCTCCCCCGCCATCAGCAGTCTTTCTGAATATCCCACCGACGAGCCTATTATCGGCGTAATCGACACTCCATTTGAAGAGAAGTATCCACCGTACTTCAGCAACTGGGTGGACTACAGAAGTTGCTTGCCCGAAGGCATCAACCCCACTGCAGGCGATTATCGACATGGCACCTGCGTTAGCTCCCTAATCGTTGACGTCCAGGCACAAAACCCATCCCTTGACGACCATTGTGGCCACTTTAGGGTTCGACATTTTGGAGTTGCAACCGCAGGCAAGTTCAGCTCGTTTGCAGTAATGAAACACATTGAGCGAATCGTTGCCGAGAACCAAGACATTAAGGTTTGGAACATCTCTCTGGGATCAATGGAGGAGGTGTCTCGAAACTCCATCTCGCCCGAAGCGGCCCTGCTGGACAAACTGCAGCAAAGATATGACGTCCTCTTTGTTGTTGCCGGCACTAACCAGGAAAAGGGTAAGCCCACATATCTCGGTTCCCCAGCGGACTCTATTAATGCCCTTGTTGTCAACGCCGTCAATCGAAACAACGAGCCAGCGTCCTACACAAGAAGAGGTCCAGTCTTAAGCTTTCACCACAAACCAGATCTAGCGTATTACGGAGGAGAAAAGGACGATCCGATCACTGCCTGCTGCGGAACCGGGGCCTATCCGGCTGTCGGCACCTCTTATGCAGCTCCGTTAATTGCAAGAAAAGCTGCCTATCTCATTTATAAAATGCACCTGAGCTGTGAACTTGCCAAAGCGCTGCTAATCGATGCGGCATGCGCATGGACGACCCCCGAAGATATGGATCGACTCGGCTACGGCATCGTTCCCGTTCAAATTGAAAAAATCCTCGAAACCACCAACGACGAAATTCGATTCATGCTCAGCGGCGTGGCTACCGAACGCGAGAATTACAACTTCAACTTTCCTATTCCCGTTTCAGGCGCATCCTACCCGTCTGTAGCGAGGGCGACTCTGTGTTACTTCCCTAAATGCAACAGAAACCAGGGCGTCGACTATACGGATACCGAGCTCGACTTACATTTTGGACGTATCGCAAACGATGGGCGAATCAAGTCGTTGCAGCCCAACAACCAAGGCGAAGAAAACTGTACAACCGATGAAGAGAAGGCTCGAAAAAAGCTGCGCAAGTGGGATAACGTCAAGCACATAGCGGAACCGCTAACCAGCCGCAGTAAGCCCAAAAAGGTATATGCCAATCCAATGTGGGGCATGATGATTCGCAAGTCTTCGAGATATCAAAATGGCTCCCATGATCCGCAGCGTTTTGGCGTAGTGGTCACCATCCACAATCTAAAAGGCGAGAACCGAATTGATACATTCATGCGACAGTGTTCCGCCGTTGGCTGGATAGTCGAACGAGTCGAAATTAATACCGAACTCAAGATTTACGAGTACAGCCAGGTTGAAGTGGAGTTTGAGTAACCTTCGACAGAGGCAACGCTAGGCATCAAGAGGGCATCGGGCGCTCTTGCCCCGGTGCTCTCTTACGGTCTATCCACTCAATTAGACACCCCCGAGCCGAAAGGAACGTATGGCGAAAAATGCTATTGTGAAAGTCTGCAAGGACTGCTCCAGACCCTTCATTCTCTTGCCTAGACAAGATGCCGAGAAATACGCCTTCTGCCCTATCTGTCATAAGGCGTGGCGTAAAGAACTGGCTGAGAAGCGTGAGCAAGAAGCCAATGCAAAGTGGGAGGAGAAACATAAGGAAGAAACGGAGACTTTCGAGCAGGAGCTAAGAAAGTTCGACCTAATCGAGCTTTCCGAAATCCTTTCCAGCCCTAACACCCTCTACATCATAGGCAACGGCTTTGACCTTATGCATGGAGTAAAGTCGAGTTATTACGATTTTGGCAAGAGTCTCAAACGAAACGACTACCTTCGCGACGCACTGGAAATCGCCCTGACGCCCGACGATATTTGGGCGGATTTCGAAGAATCGCTTGGCAAAATCAACTATGACCCCATGGCAAGTCGTTTCTTGGTAGACATGTGGCTAGAAACTATGGGCTTCTTCGATGGCGAAGACAGCGCAGCGAACTTCTACGCCGCAGTGGACGCAGCAGCCACGCCAATCGAGGCAATTGCAACCGATCTGCCGCCAGCTTTCCGCCGATGGGTAAACAGGCTAAAGATAGGCACCGACGATCGACCTCTTGAGGTGCTCATTAATCCACATGGAAAAGCATTGAGTTTTAACTATACCGAATTCATTCAATCGCTCTACCACGTGGACGAAGCCTGCTATATCCACGGCTGCAGGGCCAACAAGCGTGATAAGCTGATCCTTGGGCATCGCCCAGATGCCGAGATACTGCCACTTTCCGAGAAGCATCGAGAGCCACGCACCTATAGGCAGGCGGTAATCGATGTCGCACAAGATAACGTGCTTCGAGTGATAGGTGAATACAATGAAGACCTAACCAAAGACAGTCGCGAAATAATTGAAGAACATCGTGAGTTTTTCGACAGTCTCTCCGACACAACGCAGGTTGTTGTGATTGGGCATTCGCTGTCCCCCGTCGATTGGGACTATTTCAAAGAAGTGCAACAAACGACACCAAAGGCCGGTTGGTTCTTTGGACTTCATGGTCTCAGGGACCTGAATAACGTTCAAAATCTGACAGAGGAACTCAAGCTCGCAACTTACCGCGTATTCCGCACAGATGTCATCCATACAGCCAAACTACCCGAAATTGAACACCAGGTAGCCACCGCTCCGGAAAAGGCGGTGACCTATATAGGAAAGGGGGTTAAGGCCGTCGCGAGTGGCAAGAACCTGACCATTGAACAAGAAGGACGCGTAGTCTTTGAGATTATTTTGCCTGCCATAGTTCGCCGCGCGGTCTTTTTTGGACCACACTTAATAGTCAAGCTAAACGACATTCACAAGAACGTTCTGCTGTTCTCCAAGAACGGAGAGGGCTGGAATTTCATTGCTCGACTGAAACCGACGCAGAATCAAGACCTCATCAACCGGAGGCTACAACATATTTATATGACAAATGACGAAATAACCTTTGTATACAACAACAGAGCTCGTGCCTTCGATTTGCATACGGGCGTCGTCAGCTGGACAAAGCCGATGCAGGGAGCAAAAGATCGCCCCTTCCCGGGAACCGACATATACAACGACCTGATGAAATTGCAAGGGACCACGGCGTGCCAACAGAACCAATAAAGGCATACATCGACGACCTGATGGACGGGCGCCTCTATATGAACGCAGCCGGCTACTACCATGGTCTAGCCGACGAGCAGGGCGATCCATTGGAAGCGTCTTTAGCAATCCCCTTAACATCAAAGGGCCGCCGCTCGCCTACCCATTACACGCCTTGGCCAACAGAACAAGCCTCTTGGCAGCATCATCGAAAGATCCCACGGCGTAATATCCGTCTTTATCCTTACCAATGCACCCAACAAAAGGAGAAGACAAGAACTCGAGCATTTCCTCAACCTCACTGATCGATAAGTTTTCAATTGAGGTCGTTCCGTTTTTCATGAACCAGTAAACATCCCGCTTAGACATCAAGCCGCCAAATTCTTTATCTTCGTTTTGGGAAAGCAACGCCCTGAGCACCAAATCGAGCAGTTTGGTCGTTCGCCTAAAGCGGGCAATAGCGGGTTCCAATAAACCAAGATCGATAGGCCCCGAATACTCGAAGAGAACTTTGTAGTCTTGAGAAACGAGCGGAATCTCCTCTTGAAGCTTAAGAAGCTTTTCCAACTCGCTAATTCCAAATAACGCGACGTCATGTTCCTTGGCCCTATCGCAGATCCGTTTTTCAGAAAAACTTGACCCCACAACGGCGATGAACGACGCATCGTGTTTACGACGATGCAGTTCAAGGGTGTCAAAATCGACTTGTGAGGCAGAAACCCCGCCATTAGAGGTTGATTTGGCATCAATTACCACGGAATAAGAAAATCTCGAAGCAGCATTCGCGACCGCTAAAACATCTGTATCACCAGACCCGCCCAACAAAGTCGTTCTAAACCCAAGGCGACTAAAACACCGCTCCACAGCTCGTTCCAACCGATTGGGATGACTGGAATCACGTGATGCATCCCAAAGCTCTCCAATCAGTTTGTCGACATCGGTATCCACGGGCTGCTCAGGCCCCGCCCCCTGTTTGCCAATGGAATCAACGGCGAAATTAAAGCCACATCCGCTCAAAAAAGAATCGCAGTGCTCAGTTGCTTGATAACTCATCTGGCTTCTCTTTTTTAGCAAGCCAGCTTTCAGCAACACATTAAGACGCTTTCTTAGAGCATCATGGGAAATGTTGACGTTAAAACGTTCGAAGAGAAGCAGCTGGATTGACCTAACATCAAACGCACTGTGACCAACAAGCGGCAAAAGCTCAAATACCCAAGAGAACGCTGCGTGAAAACAGCAAGCAAAATTAATTGCAGATTTTTCAGACAGCCAAGCGTCGCCAATTGCAGTTAACTCGTACGTCGTAAGTGACGACCGCCGCACAAAACCCAATTTTGAAAGTGAAGAAATCGCCGCCCTGGTTGAGCTTTCGGAAAGTTTATAGGACAAGTTAGAAAACTGAACGATTGCAGACTCATCACCACCGTTTTTAACGATGGAAAGAAGCTCGGTTGTGGCATCAATAAAACCGGATGCTCCACCAGCGAAAAATCCAATAGAATCCGAACGATCAGATTGTTTAGCATGTAAAGCAAGGTCGACGGCCCAATTTGAAGGCTCGTCCCAGTTTAAGGAAGCAGATTCCTCCAAGACACCCTTGGGTTCCACTTCAATCTGAGAAACCCATTGATCACCTAGAGGTGTCCGTACATATCGACATCCTTCGTATTCTCGGTATTCAACAAGGCCGAGCTCGCGAGCCCATTTTAAACGGCGCTGAACCTCAGTCTTCTTGGTCCAGCTCATTCCGTACTCGGCATTAGCCATCAAACGCAGCTCGCCCGAAGTCTTTGGCGTGCCCAGCACGTCAATCATGCCGCTAAAGAATTTGCAACGACTTGCCAGGCACGCAGCCAAATAGGAGTTATCTCCCGTGTCAATCCAACGGTCCGCTTCTGCAGAAGGAGTGTATCCCTCAGGAGACTTAACAACCAATCCGCACGGACTCAGGGCAAGACAAGCTCCGCCAAGAGAAAGCTTGGCTGTTGAGCCCTCAATTGAAATGGTGTCATCTAGGGATTGGCCGCGCTTTAAGACATCCAGAATCGTTCTTAGAGTTTCGATCATCCCCGCGCTCCCAACAGGAATATTGGGAGAAGACTGGGCATGAGATGAATAATCGGAAAACTTTGGATATTCCATCGGATCAATCTGGACCATAGGGCATCTCCGATAAAGGTCGGCAAATAGAACGCTATGACCATGATATCAAGGGAAGTCATTGCGAAACGTATAGGCCCCATTCGCTTTCGTGTAAGAACACGTCACTGCCTCGAAGCGCCTTATTAATTTCTCGAATTAGAGTGCTGCTGTCGATGTGGCCTGAGCCAATTTCCGTTGATAAAAAACGTACCCGCCCAAGTATGGACTCACTAAGAAAATGAGCAGTTTTAGCAAGAGTGCCGCCTCCTGAGAACCAGGAGCGCGGCACTCGCTTTTAACAAAGGTGCAGCTATATAGCACACATAACCCAAAGCAAAAAGAAACACATGAAGGCAGCCTTGCCCGTCACGATAGCAATCGTCTGGTAGACGCAGACCATCAAGGCGTACTATGGAATCCTCCATTCAGAATTAGCCTCTCGTGGCACAAAGTAACCTTTGATGCAGTTTGGATTTCTAACACAAATTTGAACATGAGTCTTGGCCTTAAAGCCAGCACCAGGGTAAATCACGCCGCCTTCCGAAAATAAACCGCGTGCAGAATCAAAGGGCGCGACAGAAATACCAGAAGGTTCTTTTTGCTTTGCCTGCTCAAGTTTCATGCGGGCATGGAGATGTTCTACGACGGCACAATCAAGCCGACGAAGCAGCTTGTCCTCAGTCTTTCCCGCATTACAGGGCATCTCCAAACCCATCATTTCAAGATCCGATTTAAGAAACCCATACTCTTTCCTCAAAAGGTCAATGTAGCGCGCATCGGTTAAATTGAGGCAATATCCCAAATCGATAACGGCCCCAATTACCGCCGGCTCTCCATTCCCCTTTCTTTTGCAAGAATCTTGGGCCCACTGGTATGCCTTTGCATAATTTTGCTCCCAGAAGTAAATTCCACTTCCAAGCCAGTCATAGTCGTTAACGCTTGGGTGCAATTCTGATCTTCCGTTAATCACAGAATCAAATGTTGTTTTTTCACATCCATGAAAGCCCAGAACAAGACTGGGAGGCTTTGAATACATCGCTACGACGCATAGTGAGGGGACAGCGTTCCATTGGGCTTGATTATTTTAGCTGCAACCAAACGCTCACGAGCATCCCTTTTTGCGAGTTCTGGATTAGAGCGAACCTGAAGTTTGAAGTCTTTGTATGAAGCGTCCTGCTGGCGTTTAATCTCTTCAACAATCATAGTTACCGCCTTCCTCCTAAAAGGGATTACATTGTTTACCTGGTAACCGATCTAAAAGCCATAGATTTTTTCAAGGTTTAGACTTAGAGAACTTATCCTTCAAAACTTATAGACATCCTCCACCTCAATCGACCAGGGTGTTGTCTTGTGTCTCTTGAAACAGCTCAACAAATCATATTTGGTCGATCATGTGCTTTATCACATAAGCTTTCAAATACTTTCCCAACAGAGCCGTCGGTACCTCGACAATCGCTCTGAATTTAATGTCAGTCAGATGCGTTTGAGCATCCACACCAGTTCAGCGGTGCCGGATCGTCATATTCAGTAGTACTCAAGTGAGCAAATTATCACTCGTTCTAAACCCGGGCTGATATTGCCCAATCAGTCGTTCTAAGTAGAGGCGATCTTTTGCAATCAGAAACTCCCACAACCTGTCACCGTTCATCAGAACACGGTTAAATGAATCGACTTCAATGACCGCCATGCGAGCGATGGAGACGTAACGGTCTTCCTTCAATCTTTGTCTAAACACAACGGCATGACGAGGGCTCAACGGGAAATAGATGCCACAAGGGTTTTCATCACTCTCGTCCTTCCACTCGACATGCACGGGAAGCGACGTTGTAACAAACTCATTACCGTCAGGTGCTATGTAAAACAGGCAATCCATGTCAAGCAATAAGACAAGTAGATCATACAGAGGTGCGCCCTTATCGAGCCTGAACAGCGCCGTATCCAGATAAGCAAGCTCGACAATGGCTTCAAATTCGCCCCCGTACCCTGCTAAATCCATTTGCAAAATGTCTTCGTCCGTGAAAAAGCCACTCGACAACAATTCGACGGAGTGTGCACCAGAGTTACCTCTCACCTCGTTCAGCCATTTAGGATTCCTCACAATGAAAAAGGCAAGCAAAAATGCCAGCCGAGTAATCAACTCGACGCACTCTTCACCTTTTGGCATTTTTCCAGAATCAAGATAGCTGAGCAGTGATCGGTAGGAAAGAGCAAGATCGTTCTCGATTTTGCCAAGAGTATCTTCAATTACACCCTTTTCAACGAAACCGTCTTCACCCAAGGCCTGGCGTCGCCTAACCTCATAGAGGTAGTTTTCCGCACAAACGTTTTCGGGCTTCGTTCGAAAGACGGGTTTCAATCCACCGGCATCGCACCTCACAACACTGAGAAAGCCCGCGCCATCGGTAAACGATTTGAGATAAAAACGTGGCACGTAATGTTGATTCTTAACCCCGGGCACACTTGACCCCCAATAGAAAAACCACGGCAGCAAGGCCACCTACTGATAAACAATTCAAATGAAACACCGAATAGCATATCGGCAATAAAATGAAAGACAAACGACAGAGAAACGAAACCCTAGCCCACAGAAAGAAGGCGGCCACCATGAAACGAGTCGATGAGGAGCCCACGCCGAAAGCGATTGACAACGCCCTCAGCCAGGATCCGCTTCACCGAAAGAGAGAAATTGAGGACTTTCTAAAGATGCTCATTGCGGTTGAGCCTCCGTATACCTTTGTTATTGACGCGCCTTGGGGATCTGGCAAGACATTCTTTGTAAAACAAGTAGCTAGAGTCCTGCAAATGGCAAATCCGACTCTCAACCACGATTTCGAGACACTTAACGAGACACTAGGAGAAACCGCAACGGAGCTCCCAGCGATGCCATGCCTCCCCATTTATTTCAACGCATGGGAAGACGACCATTTCGACAATCCGATCTTGCCTATATTGGCCTCTATCGCTAACGCCGCAGACGAACAGAGCGTCAAGGGAGGAAAGGATTTCGGTAAGGGAGTCATTAGCGTCATAGAAACCGCCGCCTCCATTATCGGATACGGCGTTGACATTAATGACATCATTGAAAATTTCAGCGGCACTGATTTTCTCGAACAGTACAAAGCGGAAAAAGAGCTTAGGAGCAAAATTGGCGAACTCATAAAGAACCATCTGCCCAAGATAGCCAAACGAGCCATCATCTTTATCGACGAGCTCGATCGCTGCCAGCCCGAATTCGCCATAAAGGTACTCGAGCAGACCAAAACCCTGTTTCAGCAAGAGGACATTGTTGTGGTTTATTCGACCGACATTACGCAGCTGGCCCATTCCCTCCAGGGTGTATATGGATCAAGCTTTGAAGGAAGAAAATACCTCGAGCGCTTCTACGACAAGCGCCTCGAGCTAAATCCGATAAAGCCGGCCGAGTACCTTCTGTATAAAGGCGTTAATACAATGGATGGATATACCTTCATCGATATAACCATCGATTTGCTCAGCTACAAACAAGCCTCCCTAAGAGCCTGCAACAGACTCGCCGAACCCATAGCAAATCTCTTAGATTACATCAGTAAGCACAATGAGTATTTTGGAGACACAAAGCTCCAGTGTTTCCAATACAACTGCCTACTGCCCGTGTTAAACATTCTTGCCTACTACGAACCCCTTGCTTGGCACGAGGTGAAGACGGGCACAAACTATTTTGCAGTGTACGAGCTAGCAAGCCACAGCAGGCTCTTTGTGGAGCTTCTCGACGAGGCAATTGAAAAAACTTGGGGAACAAGAAAAGGTGAGCTTCCCTACCATCAAGCAACCGTGGGTAGGCGAAGCCGTTTTATTGAAGACGTTTGCGCCGCTATCTATTCCACTAGTAACACCGATCCGCGTATTCGGGAAGTGTGCGGCATCGACCTCGACATCTCGCCACACTGCAAAAAGCTGTTCCAGCGCCTGGCCCCGCCGTCGGCAGGCGAGTAAAATCACCTCACGCTAACGCACCAAAAAGATTGTCTATCAAAAGGGCCGGGAAACTTTCCCGGCCCTAACAACTCAGCGAATGTCGCGCTATTCCTCACAGGCATGGCCACGCAGGCGCGACGGCAGCAGTTTATCAATCTCCCCCGGCTCAAAAGATTGATGTCCGTTCTTGAGCCTTTTACGTGCCTTCTTGTACGCCCTGTTGCTCGTCCTTGGTGCTTCTGAGTATATTTCGGCTTGCTTCTCAATGCGCGAGTCGCGGCGTCTGCGGATTTCTCCAACTTCAAGGTCGTCAAAATCCGTAAGCAATGACTCATAATCCTGAAGAACGACCCAGAGTCGATTGGCACAACGCACGTGTTCTTCGGCCTCCTCAGGCAATTTAGAACCGCGAGTATACAGATTTAACCCAAGCGATAAGGCTGAGGTAATGGAAGCGACGACAGCCCCGGCTCCGGTCCCAGTTTGACCTATAATGACGCTAATTACTCCACAAGTTGAAACCGCAGTTAAAACTATCTGGCCGATGGAAATACAATTGGCCAGCATGCGTTTAAGAGTCGCCGCTTCCTGTTGCGTCTGATAGGTGTACGACAGCTTGCCGTAAGACTCCTCAATCTGCCCGCGTAACCGCTCCCTTAAATCCAATCTATCCAAAACGACCTCCTAGCACGCCATTTGGCGAAGCACCTTTCCGAGGCACTCAAAACTTTTGGCTGTATCGACAGCTTGCTGGCTACCTGGGCTAAAAAGCGCGAATGGCACCGCGCCTTGCAGGGAAAGGCGATTAAACTCATTCAAAAGTCGCATCTCATAAGCCCCCGCTGGTTCAGAGCTCTCCCCATTCGCCCAACGCCAATCAGCAATCGCCGAGAAAACAAAACTATCGATAACGATGCCAGATAATCTATAGCTTGAGAAGTTCGCAGCGTGGACATTTCGAATATGCTTGCAAGTGTCGAACAGGAGTCCCCTCGAGCTTGCGTTTTTCTCTTTCATTGCTTCCTGCTCCGCCTTGGGATCAGTTGCAAGCCATCGACCGCCCATATGAGTATCGGGGTAGTCGTAACTCAAAAATGATCCCCAACAGTCCACGTGCTCAAATGCCGGGAGAAGTTCAAACTTCATTCCATCCGAGAATCTGACAACGACAACCTGACCATCACCCTTAACATCAGTCGTAGAGTAGGTTTCGGAAACTGCGGATTTTACAGCCTGAAGTAATCTTGATTGTCCATTCCCGCTATACATGTCATAACGATCGTACTCGCTCCTGGGAAGAGATAGCAATACGTCAAGATCGCTATCTGTTGTTGCGGTACCACGCCCGTAAGAACCAACATACAGTGAATGTGCCGTCTCGCTGCCGGAACTCCAAAACTCCGAGTTCACAGCCTTGGTAATCCGTTTGTACCTTTTTGAGATCAATTCTCTTTTTGCAGATTCAACGCCAACAATATTCTTCTTAACTCGGTCCATAAGCTCTACAACCTCACAATCAGGTCACCGACGAAACGACGGCCTAGTTCATGCCGCATGAATAGCAGCGGCACTAATCCATAGAATCAATTTTACTGCCGCACGCCCATGCGAACAAAAGTACTCCTATTAAGGCCATTCATATATAACTGCCACGCGACATCGACAGAACCACCGTCAGCAGCTGAAGGGCACCGGAGCCCATGTCGGCCCCGGTGCCCTTAGCAATATCATGGTGCTCGTCATCGTTCAACAAGTGGTTATTTGCATCAAAGTGTCAGCAATACGTAGGCTACGAGCTCACGTCGTTAATCTAGCTGAAGCACTTTATATATCTCGACCGCATAACAGAAAGCACCGGCCAATAGCGCCGCGCGAACCGATTTAACCGTTAGTCCAGTGATAACCCCGGCGAAAAAAGCCGGCAGCAAAAGCACCGAAAAGGCTATCAGTACGACCGATCGTGCAGCTAACCAAATCCGAAACCGAGCGCGAATACCGATAACACCCATATGGGCTCTTGCCGCCAAATAACGAAAGAACATAATACGCACCCCAACCTAATTGCGACTATTTCGGCCTCAATGCAGAGGCTACTTAGCAAACTGTTCGAGAATAGAACTCAGGCACTTGGCTTGCACCTCAAGCGTCTGGTTGAACTGCTGTTTAATGAGGTCGGTCATGATTCCCTCGCTATCGTAGCGCTGGTACATCCTAGCGGAGTTTGCCAACGTAGACATCATCACGCTCGTAAGCTGATCTACATAGCTCATCTTTGCCGCAGCATTGAAGTATTCGACTGCAATGCGAATGCTTTCTACCTGGCCACGCTTAAACTCCCTAGAGCACCTATAAGTCCACGTAGCATTTACGACCGCGTTCAGCACCTCCTTCGTGAGCTTAATTTCGGTATCCGTTACTGGTCCAAGCGATATCGCTCCCATAGCAACCACCCTGCCTTCCGTCGTTTGCCCTGCCTACATAATGCCGCGGGCGACCAAGGTATTGAGTGACGAAGCTAATCAAGTCCGGGAAACCAAGTGCATGAGCCAAGCGGGAAGTAGATACAAAGTCCGCGACAAAGCACTCAGGTTTTGCTTCACTTTATAGTACTTTGTAAGTTAATAAACGGAAGGATGTCTCTCAGGTCATCGCAGCACTGGCAGCAGTGGGTCCAAGACGACCGATCTGTCCCCGTAGTATTAGAGGGAGACACACAAACGGTAACTGCACCGCTGCCTCTAACAGATGCGTCGTTATTCGAGTTTCCAACAAACACAATGTCTTGGGGTGAAACACCAAGATCCCCTGCAACCCTACTAACAAACCTTCGCTTGCCCTCGTAGTCAAAAGGACTAATGCGGATACCATCAACAACGCCTTCAGAATCAAACAGGAATTGATTGGACTTGATTTCCTCCACACAGCAAGCAAGATCACCAAGGGCCGCGCGTATAAACTGCCTCTCCGAACGTGAGACTATCCAAATCAGAACGCCCGCATCGTTAAGCACCTTAAACACGTCGCAAATACCCGGAATTAGACGAGTTTCCTTTCCGATGCGCGTGATGTCATCTTTGGTAATACGAGCTTCCCTGAATAATTCCGTAGCCTGCTGAAAATAGCTTCGCCTGTCATCAGCATCGTGAGAATAATGCGCAAGGATATTCTGGAATCGGGCTTTATCTTGGCCAGATTCGAGCCAGATATAACGAAGGCTACTGTCAGCATCGATCTTGGGCAAAAGAGTGCCCACGAAATCAAACACAACTGCAACAGTTTTTCCAGAAGGACCAGCGGCGTTATCGCTAGTTAAAGGCAATGGGACCATCTTTCTGCCCATACGCCAATAAATCTCTAACACTGCAGGAGTATATCGTTGCATATCCCCCTCAAACACGGAATACGACTCAACCGCATCCCAGGCTTGCGTATTGGAGCAGTCCGAAAACACACGTTCAAGAATTATAGGTCCAGATGAATCACTGACCCTAGGAGCAATGAACGACAGTAGCAAATTAAAGTACGAAGGACCGGGCAGATTTCTCCCTGACACCCAAGTTCGAAAAGCACTCATTAATATGCGGGCATCGCTATCAAGATGGTCGAGGTTGATATTATTAGTCTCAACAACCAAACGAAGAAGCTTAGCGAACTTCCGGGTCCACTCTTCATCTCGTTGGCGACGTCCCCGCCCCGTCATCAATGACCCCTTTCAACGACATAACAACAGCAGTTTGAGAAAATCGGTGCATTCCCCACTGATAATAAAAAGGTTAGCAAGCCCAATGGACACTCTAAATCTAGGAATGAATGGCCTTCTTTAGCCAGAGCGGGATGCTTCTCTTCAGGCGTCCCTTGAAAACAAGCTTCCAATTATCCTTTTCAAATTTCGAAGCGAAAGCCGCTGCCCCTAAAGATCGATACTCAGCCATAAGCTCGTTGTAACAATCGGGCTTAGCCGATGGGTGCACGAGTTGGCCATTTTCACGCACAACATCATCCATCGGCACCTCTTTAATTACACCATCGTTCCTAAGCTCATTTACAAGCGAAATGCCCTTATCCGTTGATGCAATGATTACCGAAACGCCCTTAGAAGTGTCAATATTCTCGCAGTACTTTGCAGCGCCCCAAAAATCGCCTATCGTCCAATCAGAATACCTCTCTCTCTTTGCATAAGGACAGGAGTAACAGGATTCTCTGAAAAACATTCCTCGATAAAAGTAGTAGTAGTAGTAGACCTCTTCGGGCTTAAAATATCGTGTTTTTACTTTGCCGCCTGAAACCCTAAAGTCAACGGCAAGCAAAGCGCCCCAGCCTCTATTCTTATCGCGGAACCTAAGGTCAACGATCTCACCATTCACCTTGGTTTCAAGATATCCAACGAAATCAAGAAATAGGTTCGCGCTCGGCACCCCATGACAAATGAGTTCAACGCAGATTAAATTATCTGGGGTTTTGCGCCCAAACAGAGACCTTACGGCAGCACATTGACATGGAGTACCAGAAAATAGAACACCAGACCCCTCGGATACATCTTGTTTTAACTTAGATAAAATCGGTGTTAAGTCGCTCTGAACATACTTTGAGCCCTGAACTCTAGAAATATCGGACCAATCGGCAATACGTGCATGCTCGGGCTTCATTCCTTTACCCCAAGACGCGCCGTAGACAACGCCCCCATTATCGAGAACATGTTTTGCAAGTGCAGAAAAAGCTCCTCCAGAAGCACTGCTGCGCAACGCATCCTTATTGGAATTAACAAAAGCCAAAGCCTTTGGCGACACGGAATTATGCGAATTCTTAGTCTTGCCAAAGTCACATTTCTTAACACATGCTCCGCAATCGATGCATAGTGAACTATCGATTTTTGGATAGACAAATCCGTCCAAATCCTTGCGAAAAGAAATTGCGTCTTTTGGGCAAACCCGCAGACACGCACCGCACCCGCAGCAATTATCTTTAGAGTTATATGGGGTTTCCATTATTGATGAGCCTTTCCAAGAGCTGACCTAAGAACTGAAAGGCAAACTTCAGTTAATTTCATGACAACACGACGATTGACAAATAGCATGACAATGAGAAGGGCAAGTGCAATAAGAAAACGATGCGGAACGTGCGCTATCATCACGATAGACATTCCAGCGAGAATAAAGTATGAAATTAAATCAGGTACAAGCTCAATATCGAGACGAATGATCTTTCTCGTATCCCAAAGACGCAATGCCCAAATTGAAACATAGCTAGCGAGAGTAGCCAAAGAAGCCCCCATGGCACCCAGCGAAGGAATCAACATGACATTCAAAACAATGTTAAGCACAGCAGCAAACATTGTTGATACAAACAACATCTTGGTTCTCTTAGCTGAAGTGTAAATGGATCCCAAAAATGCAGACATAGCGGAAAACTCGAAAGCAATCAACAGCACCGGAACAAGAACCCAGCCATTAAAAAAGTCATTAGAGAAGAGAATGCTTGCCAGAAGTTCGCAACCGCAAATCAGCACACCAACAACGAGAGAATTAAACGTGGAATACTGTTTATAAATGTTGCTGTAGAACCGTCTCGATTCTTGAGAACCGAAATCCTCTACGGCCGAAATCTGCCATGCACTCATAAAAATTGTTGAAACGGTGGCAAACAAGGAAGGTATACGCTGAGCGGCAGAGTACACACCCGTAACACCAACCCCAACGAACATCGTCAACAAATATTTGTCAGAAGAATTGCTAATCCACCAACTAATCGAATTGGGAATCATCGGAACAGAATAGCGAAGCATATCCCTAAACAAATTCTTATCAATGGAGGCTGGTTTAACCAAAAAGCCGTTAAGGCCGGCACCGATCCAAAGTAAAACGCTTGTAGCGGCCTCACCCACCAGCATGGCAAGCATATAGCCCGTAACACCAAGGTGTAGACCTAAAAGAAATACCAAGTTTAATGCAATGAAAATAATGGTTTGAAACACGCCGCTAATTGAATAAATCGCAATGTTTTCAATTCCCTTAACAAACTGAGAGACAAGAAGATGAAGGCATGTAAAGAAATAGTACGCAAGAAAATAGCCCAGATACGGTGCCATGTCCTCACTCAAAAGAACAAGCGGGGAAGCAGCGCACATGGCAATAAAGCCGCCACATGTCACAATCAGCCCGATGGTAAATATTTGCCCTTTGTCTACATCTTGATCAAGGGCAAATCGCATTACGGCCTCACTGATCAGAAGCGTAAAGAAAGGCGAGAGAAGATTAACTGTCGTCGTCATTAAATCCGCAGTACCGTACTCCGCTGTTGACAACACGGCAGTATAGAGCGGCAGCATGAAGAATGACATTATTTTGGACGCGAAGTTCCCGATCGTAATTAGACCGACATTTTTGCCAAGTTTTTTATATTTACCCATAGGTGAAACTCATGCCCTCCTCACCTTTGTTTTTACCTTGTCAACAAGGCGATACAGTTTTCCTGATTTACCGACATAACCAAATCGGGAAGCTACCCCGCCCCAACTGCCATTCTCATAGGCTGTCCAAAATGAATCGTAATCAAACTGCGGATAGTCAGTTGAATTATGCAGATTCCTTTGAGCAGGAGTCTTAGTCTCTTCCTTAAGAGTTAAGCGCTCACTTGAGTCAGCAAGTAACGTCCCGCCCTGTTCGCTATTCACGAAGACCATGGATACTCCGACGTTGTCAGAAAACTCAGGATCATCCTTTTCGATTCCCCAGTAATCCGCAATCGTCAAATCGCCTACTCGCTGCATGCGTGAATAAGGACAGTGATAGCACGACGGCCTCAACCCGAGGCTTTTTGAAAATACAACAGCAAAGCCACGCGCTTCGGAACTATCATCCAGTAAAACGGATCCATCTTCAAACTCCGCTCGAATATGGTAGCCACGCCATCCGGCATCTTTATTACGGAAAGAATATGAAACCAAACGAGATCCCTGCTTTTTCTCAAGAGACCTCACATAGTCGCCCCAAACCGCCGGAGAGGGGGCGCCGTGGCACACCAGGTCGGCATAAACCCAATTCGAGGAATTCACTCTTAGCAGTTTTGCTACCAGCTTAAATGCAGCGATCTGGCATGGGGTCCCTGTAAACAGAACCTTCTTACCACTTAAATTTCTATACTCATTAAAGACATTAGAAATATCACTTTGGACATATTTGCTTCCACGCATCGAATCACGAGAAGTAACTTCGCCAGCCACTCTATGCCGAACACACATCGACTCGTCATAAGCAGCACCCACAATTAGACCGCCGCCCTTAAGAATGCTGTCACTTAGAGCAGTAAAAGCTCCTCCCGAAGACGATCGAGACCGAATTACATCCTCGTTTTTTACAGCGTATGTTGCTTTGGGATATGGTGTCAGGAGGTCAACTTCATTGCCAATTTGACAAACACGATCACAAAGATGACAGTCGATACACTTCTCAGAGTCAATAACGGGGTACAAAAAGCCATGTTTGTCATGGACCATTTTGATGGCACCACGCGGACACACAGAGGCGCAAGCACCGCACCCATAGCAATCTCGTTTATTGGTAAATAGGACCATCATTAGAAATCACCCTTAATAGATGTGACGAAATGCTCAGACACCTCGCGTTCGCGAGCAAGCAAATTGTCGACATTTCCCCAATCAATATCCTTTAGCAAAATATCTCTATCAAAACGATCCGTATAGCGGTTCCTTAGACCAGCAATATCAAGAAGGTTGGTAATTCTCCCACCTCGGGTAGCTTTAGGAATGGACGCAAATGGCCTATGGAATAGAAGAGAAAAGACGGTCCCATGGAAAGAGTCGGTAACAACGTAATCCGCACCCGCGATGAGGGAAACAAATTCTTCAGGCCCAGCATCGCAAATAACGTCATGACCTTTTCCAATTTGCAGCCCTCTGTTGCCGCTCAGTCCGACAAGATCGAGATTTTTATAACGTGCGATTTTATCGGCCAAAGATAGAGCGCGGTTGTCCTTCCTTGCCAGTTGGTAATAAAGGACGTAAGGCCTATCGCGGAGAGACTTTACAATGGGAGCGAATAGTTCTTTACCCGCAAGGATGGTAGGATCGACAACCACCTCAGGCCTATTACCGGTCAATTTCTCAATCAAGCCCGCTGCTTCTGGTTCTCTAACGGAAATACGATTTAGCCTTGAAACCAAAGGCAGCATAGCTTTGCAGTCCGCATCAGATAGAGCCGATTTGCCTATACTGGCAGCGTATGATGCCTTAATGACGCTCCCCGGAAACCGGTCGGCAAAGTACATGGGATCGATTCCTTTTGTAATTTCCGAATTCCAAATTTGATCGCTCCCACAGAAGACGGAATCGAACGAATGGAGGACCTCGTCAGTAGCAGGCCACGGCTCCAAGTCCATCCTCTCTGAGACAAAACGCTTGAACTTTCTTTTCTTACGAACACAAGCGGGCGCAGTAAGAGTGCTGCCAATGAACGCTTTAGGTCCAGATATATCAAACGTTTCGTAGTCAGACAAAAGACAGCCAGGACAATAATCAATAACTTTAACTTCGTCGTAGTATTTTTTTAACTTTTCAGATAGAGCAAATGCTTGAAGAGCGGCCCCATAATTGGGAACACAGTGGAATGTAACAATGCCAGCCTTAGTCATGGAATGCCTTCCTTTTAAAGTGAAAGATAAATGCAAACAAACGCGGCGAAATTGATCCTAGAAGCACATAGCTCTTAAGCTTAAGGGGCAAATCGGGCGAAGCAAACGCTTCACCTAGCGTCGATCGTGCCCAGTTCGCCATCTTCTTGCGACAGTATTCATCGGCGAAGCCGGAAGCGGCAGCGATGATTAACAGGTGCCGGATTAAGCCAACGTTTAATCGCAAACGCAATGAGTTAGCTTTCTCGCCTTGAAGACCAAGGAGCGAAACGACCTTATTTGGAAGCTCCATACAGCTAAACTTTTTTTCATTCAAGGCAGAACGACTTACGCTTTGCTCAGTAGAGCGATAATGATAAAAAGCTGTATCAATTACTGAAATGAAGCGCGAATTATTTAGAAGTTCAACGTTAAAGAACCAGTCTTCTAGAATATGTACATTTTCTGGGAATGCGCACCCCGCAGCCGCATCCCTAATCATCAGGCAAAGCCAGGGACATGCAATGAAGCGAAAGTCCAGTTGATATTTAAGTAATACGGACGCATCGATACTGTCGAATCTGGAGATACAGGTTTCACTGGCACATAAAACTCCGTTGCTGTCATAGTACTGACTGCAGTAGACAGCATCAGTTCCGTTATTTTTTATAGCAGCCAAGAGCGTCTCGACAGCAAATGGCTCAATCCAATCGTCGGCATCTACAAACATCAGGTAAGAACCACGGGACGCAGCAATACCATGATTTCGCGCAGAACTGACACCGCCGTTCTTCTGCGTTATAAGCCGCAGCCTATTGTCAGAATCCGCCATTCTTGAAACTATCGCCGAGGTTCCGTCGGTCGAGCCATCATCAACAACAATTATTTCAACTGCGCGGTGGGTCTGGTTCAAAAGAGAACAAACGCACTCTTTCAGATGTTTTTCAGCCTGATACGCTGGAACAATAATGCTGACTAAATCACTACATATATCCACGAGGACTCACAGATCCCTTCGATTTAAGATAGCCGGCAATAACGCCCCAAAACATACACAGAAGCAAAAAATGAGTTGGGTAAATAATCAAGTGCGCCATACACGACATGAAAATCATCAGCACCAGAGATGCTGCGAATGCCGGCGCGAGCTGAGAACAATCGGACTTGACACGCAGATACAATTGCCAGACGTGATAATAAAGTCGCAAATAAAGTAAAAACCCAAGAAGGCCATAGTCATAAATGACTTCAAGAAAGTCATTGTGAGCGCTAAGGCCCATAGGGGAAGCTCGAAATACCGTATTAAAACCATGGCCAATAAGAAGTGACATTGGATCAGAAGCTAGTATCATTCTCCAGACACAAGCCCAGACATCCGGTCTACCCGAGCCATCATCATTTGCAAGATTTTCAAGACGATCTAACATTGCCAGATTGTATGCTTTTGTAAATGAAGTGAAAAAATAGTAGAAAGCCATCGCAAGTATTACGGAACCAAGGATAAGCAGGACCCTTTTGGGATCTCCCTTTTCAGCCATCTGCCACTCAACCACGGCATAAACAATAAGAGCCAGGAAAAAAGCAATGAATCCACCTCTCTTAGAAGACAGGAGAAGTGTGGCGAAAATTATTGCAACAAATACCCAACGAATTGTTTTATTGTGCAACAGTAAGACAAAAGGCAGCAGAAACAGGGCGTAGTACGCCATAGTTACAGATTCTGTCCAACCAATCTCATTGATATGGGTTCTAACTCCGGCGAAGAGCACAAAAACAATAGGGACTGCAAGGCCCATCCATCCAAGTCGTTCAAGTAGAAAGGGATTCTTATATCCAGACCAATAGGAAAGAGCGAAAACAGCAATCCATAGAATGGATAAGGATATTTGAAGCAAACCGTACTGAAAACTAACGCACCCACTGAGGTAATAGAAGCAAGTTGGTACCAAAATTACAATACCAAACACCAATAAAAGTCCGAGCATGTCCTTGCCAAATACAAGGTCTGCACGACAAGAAAGGCGAAGCAATACGCACAATCCGACTGCGGACATTGCCATCTTCAACTGATCTCTAAAGGGAACAATTCGGCCAGCACCTGCTAGAAGATTGCCAAATGTCACATAAATCAAACCTATAAGCAGAAACAAGAAAAGCACCGATAACGAACGCCTCGCAGAATTTAATCCGCGTTTTTTCAAAGCAAAACTAGACATTTAATTCCCCGCAGTAAATCCCGGCAAGAATTCTCCAGCAATCTTCAAGATCAAAACCGGCTGCCTTAGACCGGTTAGTCCTCGGCAAATCGTGAGAAATCATTGAGAGTCTTTTGATCTCATCCACCCACAAATCAGGACGATCGAGCGGCAAATAAGACACTTCGCCGCATTTTTTAAGCTCAGGCGTAATCGTTTGAGAAACAAGAAGGGGAAGCCCCGAAGCCGAAGCCTCAACGCCAACAACCGGAAAACCCTCATACAGAGAAGTCAACATGAACGCGTCAAACGCCTGATACAACCTTGCGGTATCAGATCGTCTTCCAAGGAGCTTAAATCGATCGCCGCATCCACATGCCTCAATCGCAGAGGATATCTCACTCTCAAGCTCGCCGTTTCCAGCCGCAACAAATCGCACATTACAATTCTTGTCAAAAGTGCTCGCTATTTTCAGCGCAAGGGGATAGTTTTTTTGTTTAGACAGTCTGCCAACCATACCAACAACGAATTCCTCGTTGAACCCAAGCTCCTGACGCACGGCGCGCCTAACGGACGGATCGAATGTATATGAACCAGTATCAATGGCATTGGGCAAAAACTGCACCTTCCCCATTCGCCAACGCCATTTACCGAAAACGCGTTCACCGGCAAGCTTCCCACAGGAGACTAAGCATGTAGCATAACGGCCATTTAGAACACAGCCGGAAACCCTTCTTAAATGGTCGCGAAATGAATAACACGGTGATGTAGTGTGGGAATGCGCGATTCTAACAGGCACACCACACTTTCGAGCAACCCGAAGGGCAACGTAAGACGTTTCATTTTCATGAACATGAACCGCATCATAGGAATTGTACTTAAGCAGATTGGCTAAGGCTGTCTCATAGGCACCAATTCCCTCGCTCTTCGAAGGAAGTCGATATATGTGGGAACCAAGCTCACGAAAGCGCTTGGCATTAAGACCAATTTGATCTGAAGTTAATGCCAAATCAAAATGAAAGCCATGTTCCACAAGGTGCCTGTAATAATTAAGAATAACTGATGAAATGCCGCCGGCATCAGCCCCATACATCACGTGTAATACATTAAACATTTATTCACCCAACGCCTCGTCGATATATCTATCCGCATCAAGGCGCGCAGCATTAAGCGCCTTGTTTACATGCGAGTAATCAATGACAGGCAAAGATTGATTAGAGTCTAAAGGCTTTTTTACAAGTCGATCCGACAAACCAACTAGGCTGAGAAGCGAATCAATTCTGGAGTTAAACTCATTTCTAGGAACAACCAAAAACTGGCGTTCAAAAATCAGAGAAAAAGCAAGTCCATGGAACGAGTTGGTCACAACAAAATCGGCATTGGAAAACAGGGATAGAAAATCTGCTGGGGACCTATGCGTAAACAACTTATCAACAGCCTCGGGCTTTTTCATTTCCCATGAAATCTTAACGAGCTTCAAGCCCCTCTCGTCGGCAATTTGACGAGCAATTTCCGTCGCACCATTGTCTTCATTGTAAAGAAGCATAAGAGCCAAGTAGGGCTCCTTAACCAAACGAGGAGACGCAAGTGGTTGCCACTCCGATTTAGTAAGCTGTAGTGTTGGATCAATGACCTGCACAGCGCCCTGCACACCAAGGTCCTCCACTATTTCTACAGCAGAATCCTCACGAACAGAAATGGCAGCGTACTGACTCAAATAGAAACGCGTCTGCTCTTTTTCCCACTCGTCGAGTGCAGATTTGCCGAAACTAGACGCAAAAGAAATTTTCTTTCGACCCGAAGGAACAAAATCCAGGAAAAAGCCCCTGTCAATCCCTTCATTATATTTACTATTCCAAACCTGATCGCTTCCGCTCACATAGACATCGGCGCGGGGAGGGTCTAAAGCTAAATCGTCGGCGGTCACATATCGCTTTGTAAGCCGCATTGTCTTCCGTACAAATGAGCCAAAAGTGAGTTCTTTAAGTGCAAGCGAGCCAATTTTAGCAATTTGATAGACAACCCTTTTAACGCCTTTGATGCTAGGATCAGCGGGAGGTTTGAAGAAGATACGTTTTAGCGTTCGCTGCTCAGTTATATAGTCGACAATGCTCGTCTCACAGCCATGCTTTTCGAATACCTTTTGGGTTGCGTATGCCTGCAAAACAGAACCGTAGTTGTAAACCCGATGAAGCGTGACAATAGCAGCTTTCATTAGTTTCGCCTCACTTTCATATAAATGCTAAGCAGGGAAGATGTTTTCCGTACCCCCAAAAGACTCAGCGCGGTACGAGTCATTTGGGCCCTTCTTCCACCCGCATAATTCATAAGCCATCGATAGTTCGTTAAATACGCGACGGCTTCGTCTAATTTTGAGCCCGGAATTGTACTGAGCATCCACAACATAATTGAGTACTCATACGCAACGAAACTTAAACAGCAAGCACAATCATTATTCTTGGGCCTATAGTCAGAGTCACAAAGAACGGGAATAGCATCTTCGATAAACTGCTGGAGGCCTTGAAAATGCTTGAGACCAACTGCATCAGTGATAGAGCCCGCTCTATTCTGACGATATTCGTAATAATTCAAATCAAGTGCAGAATAAGTCTCAGCGTCAAGAAGACTATTCATAACGAAATTTAGGTCCTCTGAGACACGTCCGTCCTCAGGAAACCTAAGCCCACAGTTAAACAAAAATGCACGTCTATATATTTTCATACATGCGCTGTCAGGAAACTTAGGCAGTCTAGACAAGTAGTAAAGAACTTCGCTCTTGATTTTTTGATTAATGAAACCGGGCTCAATATGATAGCCGATTGATTTTTTAACTCCATCAGGGTATAGCTTGCAGCTATCCAGAAACAAAATATCAGGCTTAGTATCTTCAAGCTCATGGAGAATAGCGGGGAGGCAGTTCTCAGAAATTAGATCGTCCGAATCAACAAACGCAACGTAATCTCCTGAAGCAACATCTAATCCTGCATTTCGAGCAGAAGCTAAGCCACCGTTTTCCTTATGAATAACAGTTACACGATCATGTTCGCGTGCAATATCATCAGCAATTTGCGAAGACCTATCAGTCGAGCCGTCATCCACAAGAAGAACTTCACAAGTACTGTCAACCTGATTTAAGATACTTTTACAACAATCGAGGAGGTAATCCTCCACGTTATAAATAGGAACAATAAAACTCAATTTCATAGTTTTGGTTTTCTCCAAACCTCTATTTATCTACAATCGCTTTACTAGGCGACACCGTTTTGAGACAGTGGGAGTAATAATCCTCGAGACGTTTTGAAGCAGCAGACACATCAAAAGCCTTCAAGCTCTCTGAATCATTTGGATCAGCGTCTATCTTCCTCATGGAGATCAAATGCTCACACCATTTTTGAGGGCTAGAACTCAACCGCTCAAACTCCATAAGGGAAGTCAATTTGATTTCAGATGTGATTGCATCCGATGCCAAGATTGGAGTTCCACTAGCTTGGCATTCAACTCCAACAACGGGAAGTCCTTCATATTTGCTTGGAAGACAAAAGACATCAAAAGCTTGATATAAACTTGCAACATCGGATCTAATCCCTAGAAATAAGACAGAATTCGATATGCCCAAATCAATTGACATCTGTTTAACATGCTCCAGCAGTGGACCGTTTCCCACAAGTGCGAGCACTGAATTTGGCTCATGGGAAAGAACCTCTCTAAAAACAGCTAATAGAAAGTCATGGTTCTTCTGATCGACAAACCTTCCGACGTGTCCAATAAGGAAGGTATCGTCTGCAATGCCGAGCTGTTTCCTAACATGCATTCGACTATCTGGATTAGGAGAAAACTGGCTTAAATCAATGGCGTTATTCATAACAGAAAATGACGTTTTGCGGCCAAACAGCCATTTCCCAGCAAACTCACTACAGGCAACTTTATTCGTGGGATATCGATTTGCCTGGGTTTTCAGCACGGTCTTAAGGGCGTTCTTGGCATACTCACCCTTACCACTCGTAGAGTGGCTATGGGCGATACGCACAGGAATGCCCGCCTTCTTCGCAGCACGAAGCGGAAAGACCGAAAGCGCGTTGATGTGGCTGTGCACGATCTTCCAGCCCTCTTGTTTAAAAAGACGGTGGAGCTCTCGCTGGTATTCAATTACATGCTGATAGGGCGGAATCTCGAAGACTCGGCCACCGAGCGATTCAATCTCCTCGCGGGGCACAAGAGTCGAATCGGAATCGACAAGGAAATCGAACTGCACTTTACTGCGATCGATATGACGGTAGTAATTCATAACGACGGCCTCAACGCCGCCGCCATTCATTTTTCCGACTATCTGTGCGACACGAATTGGATTAGCCATCTAACGCCCCGTCCTCTTCTTGCCGAACATGGCGCCAAAGGTGCCAGTAAAGCACTTCCAATCCATGCGAAAGCAGCGGTTGTGCACGTAATGAAGTTCAATTTTCTGACGCAGACCGCTCTCGAACGTCGCAGCATTGCGGTCGGTTGCCTGCCATAAACCCGTGATGCCGGGCTGGACAGAAAGCAACTCAGCCTTTTCCTCGTCCGAAAAGTGCTGCTCAAGTTCGTCTCTTGTAATGGGGCGCGGTCCGATGACGGAAAGATCGCCGTTCAGCACGTTCAGGAACTGCGGAACTTCGTCGATAGAGCACTTGCGAATGAACTGGCCGACTTTCGTAATGCGAGGATCATCGTCGACCTTGCGCTCGACTTCCCACTGATGTAGCTGCTCAGAGCTTAGATACTTCTGTACATTGCCAGCGTCGGCGACCATGCTACGAAGCTTAAGGATCTTGATAGTCTTACCGCCCTTGCCGACGCGTTCCTGTGCGTACAGCGGGTTTCCAGGAGATTCAAGGCAAATGAACGCACAAACTATGGCCACAGGAATTACCAGCACCACGCTCACGCAAAGGCTGAAAACAAAATCAAACAGCCTCTTTAAAAAACGGTAGGCCAACGTACCGCTCGGTTGCACCTTCTGAACAGCTAGCGCGGCTCCCACCGGCGCGTTTTGCCTTGTCGCTTCGTTAGTAGTCAAGTTCAAATCCACGTCCCTGTTCCCAGGGATCCCCCAATCGATGAATTCAAAATGCGAATGAATTACCAGTGCGACGTCCCCTTACGTCTTACTGGGCACGTCCAGCGGAAGCAGCTCCCTAAAAGCGGAGTCACCTTCGCCCACGTCTACCAGGCACCAACGCTTATGACGGTCGATCTTCTTTACACGGGCCTCTTGCCCCACCAAGGGTCCCTGCTCTATGTGCAGCACGCCGTCTTCTATGCGGGCTACGCTGTTGCGCACCACGCCGTCGTCGTCGAGCACGCTGCGGTACCAGTCCTGCGCATCGTCCGGCATGGACGCATAGGCCCGCTCCCTGCTGCCGGCAATGCGGCAGCCAAAGCTCAACTGGGCCAAAGCCTTGTCGAGCGCGGCGGCATCGCGCGCGGCGACGAAGAAATATTCCTTGTACATGGGTTTGGTTTGGAGCGACCAGGAGCCGTCCCGCTTAAACCAGAACTCCTTTTGCATCACAAAAGCGTCCTGCATCAGCTCGTGCGGGATAATGCGGCGGACCTTTTCGCAGGTCTCGCGCTCTTTTCCATGGGGGGTGTGGACCAGATACCAGCGGACGCGGCCGTGCTGGCTGTTGGTAATAGCGCCGTTAAAGGCACCGGGCAGCTGCTCTTGGCGCCGCATTGTCTGTTCCATCTCTCGCCCCCTTAACTTGCATCCGCGACACACGCGGATGCAGGGGCGTTAAGAACAGGCTTCTCGCTCGCAGCTAGGCGCAGTCGCAAAAGTACAGGTTTTTGTATCTTTCGACGTTGCTCATTATACAAGCAAACTGCTCGCGTTTTCCCAGATTGCACAAAATGCGCCGCGAATGGGTGCATCTCCTTGATTCTCATTTTCATTGCAACAGCCTCAGGACTCAGCGCAACGCGTTGCG
>OLFV01000045.1_pt1 | contig 140885 bp, 115 predicted proteins | sample 1605551 | NCBI WGS metagenome assembly OLFV01 (sample SAMEA3888922, study PRJEB22519) | human gut metagenome | biome: human gut; feature: human-associated habitat; material: faeces | place: Denmark | collected 2011
TCACGAACTCCAAGGACTGCTGCTCAATATTAGAAAAGCTCGACTTTTCCAGGTCGCCGACCATGTGTGGCGGGACTCGGAAAATTCGAGCGATTTCATTGATTTGGAATTTGCGTGTTTCAAGAAACTGCGCCTGCTCCGGCGAGATACCGATGGGTGTGTACTTCATGCCTTCTTCCAATACGGCAATTTTGTTTGCATTGCCGCTGCCGCCGAAGGTGGACTGCCAGCTCTCACGCACACGCTGTGGGTCTTTGATCGTGCCGGGGTGTTCCAGCACACCACCCGGAGCGGCGCCGTTGGCGAAGAACTTTGCACCGTATTCCTCGCAGGCAATCGCCATGCCGATGGCATTCTTCGCCATAGCGATGGGGCTGTAGCCGACCAAACCGTCAAAGCCGAGTCCCGGTATGTGGAGTACATCCGAGGGCTGAAGCGTTACGGCGAACTCCTTGTTCTTGATGGCTTCGTCCGAGCCACGATAATAGGTGTAGTAGAGACGCCCGTTTTCATCTCTGTCCACCGACATCTTGTTGGGCATAAGCGGATACAAAGCAACGATTTCATTTTTACCGTTGCGGATGATTTGCGCGTAAGCGTTGCCCCAGAGGAGAAGGTGCGTCATGAGGGTTTCCCGGAACACGAAGGAGCTCATCTCCGGGTTCGGCTCATCGTGAAGCAAGCGGTAGAGCGGATGGTCAAGCGCCATTGCCTTGCCGCCGCTGTCCGTGTATTTATATAGGTGCAGCGGCAGACCCGCGACAGCCTCAGACAGGATGCGGACACAGGAATACACGGCGGTCATCTGCATTGCCGAGCGCTCCGTCACCGCTTTGCCGGAAGTCGTACCGCCGAAGAAAAAGGCATAGTTGCTACCCGACGTGCGGTTCTGAGGCTTGTCTCTGGATTTGAAAAGTCTGCTAAAAATACCCATATCACATCACCGTACTTTCATAAAAATAAAAGACCACGAGTGTCGTAGACGCTCTCGGTCGTATCGTTGCCGCACCGGATGGCACGGTCCAAGGCCATGACAGTCGCCACGGCACCGTCGATTTTCTCTGTAGACTTTTCCTTGTCTGGCTTGATGTTACCGGCAGGATCGTTTCGCACATAGATGTTGTCCATCATCCAGCGGAGAACCGGATGGCCGCCGTGGGCGATGCGTTCCTCCAAGACCAGCTTCATCAGCTCTTTGGTCGGAGGGCTCATATCCTTGAAGCCCTGTCCGAAGGGAATGACCGTGAAGCCCATGCCCTCAAGGTTCTGGACCATCTGCACGGCTCCCCAGCGGTCAAAGGCGATCTCGCGAATGTTGAAGCGTTCGCCCAGCTGCTCGATGAATTTTTCGATATAGCCATAATGGACCACGTTGCCTTCGGTAGTTTTCAGGAAACCTTGGCGTTCCCACACATCGTAAGGGACGTGATCCCGGTTGACCCTCTGGCCCATGTTTTCTTCTGGTATCCAGAAGTACGGCAGGATCACAAACTTGTCGTCTTCGTCCAGCGGAGGAAAGACCAGCACGAAGGCTGTAATATCCGTGGTGGACGAGAGGTCCAGACCGCCGTAGCAGACTCGGCCTTCGAGATCGTCTTCGCTGGTGGCAAAAGCACAGCGATCCCATTTCTCCATCGGCATCCATCGTACAGCTTGCTTGACCCACTGGTTAAGCCGGAGCTGCCGAAAGGAGTTCTCCTCGGCAGGGTTCTGCTTTGCCGACTCACAAGCCGCTCGAACCTTGTCGATGCCGACCGTGATACCGAGCGAGGGATTCGCTTTCTTCCAGACCTTCGGGTCCGTCCAGTCGTCATTTTCATCGGCACCGTAGATGACCGGGTAAAAAGTCGGGTCAATCTTGCGGCCCTCGATGATGTCCTTCGCTTTCTGGTGCGTTTCATAGCAGATGGATTTGGTGTCCGTCCCGGCTGTGGTAATAAGGAAGTAAAGCGGCTGCATACGAGCATCGCCGGAGCCCTTGGTCATAACATCAAAGAGCTTCCGGTTGGGCTGGGTGTGCAACTCGTCGAACACCACGCCATGGATGTTGAATCCGTGCTTCGAGTAGGCCTCTGCAGAAAGCACCTGATAAAAGCTGTTTGTCGGCAGGTACACGATCCGCTTTGTGGCCGTCAGGATTTTGACCCTGCGGTTGAGGGCCGGACACATCCGGACCATGTCGGCTGCGACCTCAAAAACAATCGAGGCTTGCTGCCTGTCCGCAGAGCAGCCGTAGACCTCCGCACGTTCCTCACCGTCGCCGCATGTGAGCAGGAGTGCAACCGCAGCCGCAAGCTCCGATTTGCCCATTTTCTTGGGTATCTCAATGTAGGCGGTGTTGAACTGCCGATATCCGTTGGACTTGATGATTCCGAAGATATCCCGGATGATTTGCTCCTGCCAGTCGATTAGCGTGAAGGGCTTTCCAGCCCATGTACCTTTGGTGTGACAGAGGCACTCGATGAACGAGACAGCGTAGTCGGCCCGTGCCTTATCGTAGACGGAGTCCTTTGCTTTGAACTTCGTCGGTGTGTATTTCTTCATTCGCCTCAAGTGTTATCACCTCCAAAAAGGCATAAAAAATAGCCGCTTGAAGCGACCGTCATAACGAGGAACAGAGCCGAGCGGCTCATGTCCCAAGGGTATTTACTTTACCGTGGTTTAGAAGTTTTCGGTATGTACCAATATTTCGTAGGCAAATTGAGTGTCTTCGTCGACCGGCTGAACATCCCAGCCCCTGTCGTAGTTGCAAACGATCTCGCCATTGCGCTTAAGCATCAGCTTGGAAATCCTGCCGCCGTCGATTCCGAACTCGGAGCATTCGTCGTACTGCTTGAACCAGTAATGGAATATGCTGCCGTGGACCCGTAGGCTGCCTTCGTGCCAGAGGCGTTTTCCCTCGTTTGCGGGGACCGGGTTGACTTTGATCTTGAAAAGGAAGTCGCCGGTGTTGGATACGCAGAAGTCTTCGACTATGCAGTTGCTGAAATGGTCCGGAATGTCTCGCATGCTGCCCTCAAAGAAGGTGGTGTCGAGCTGGCGGTTTGTCAGCGTCACCGTGGCATTGCGGCTGATCAGATCGTAAAACTTTTCCAGTCTAATCATCGTCGGTCCCTCCTTAATATTTCGTGGCCTTGTGGCTGTCGAGGTTCTTGAAGAAGGCGTCAACCTCAGCGAGGCTGGAAAGGACGTCTCCGTAGGCTCCGAGGCCGCTCTTCTTGACGATCCTGTAGTAGCCCTGACGGTTCTTCAGAACTCCGAGGCCATTTGCTTCGGCAATCTTGGTGGCCGTGCGGGTGAGCTTTCCAAGGCTCTGGATCTCGTGGTCTTCGCCCTTTTCAAAGGCTTTCTTGCAGTTGGTATGGTCGATGTAACGCATCGTGGTTTCCTCCGTTTGTGTGTATTTCCTTTCGGTAGTGTATATATCACTCTAAACGCCTGAAATAGCAAGTCATTTCTGCGATATAAACCGAAGTATTCTACACAAATATTCGGGCATGGAATTGTGTACTTTATGCCTCTCCGTAGAGGATGAAATGCACATATTCCTTGCGATGTTCTTCGATGAAAACCACCAGCTCATAGAAGTCTCGCTCGTAGGCCAGCCGCTGCACCATGTTTGTATCAAACATATTCGTCAGGCCGGTGTCCCGGATGGCGAGGATCTGCTTTTTGATCGTCTCATTCATCGCCGCTCACCACCCTGCAAAGGTCTGCGCCGTATGCGACTGACAGGCCGGAGCCATTGTCCCATGCGACCATGATGGAACCGATGTCGTCCACGCCGAGGACCGTTCCTTTCGTCCCGATGGGAGGAGCCTGAACATCGTCCATCTGCAGGAGCTCCACTCGTGTACCGGGCTTGTACCGGCGACGTAAGCCCTCAAGGGCCGCTTTTGAAATCACTCGCATGATTCCACCCCTGTTTTCTTTGCGCCGCTCTTGAAGGCCGAGGAGCCGGAGAGGTTGCGGAGCAGGATTTTGCGCTCGGCCTTGTAGTCCTCACCGATGAAGCCCAGCCTCAAAAGGAAGCAGCGGAATGCGTACTTGTCGTTGTCGACCGGCTTTTCCTTAGCGGTGATGCGCTTCTGGTTTAGTGCCATCTCACACAAGGCTGCGATGAAGTGCGAGTAGGCTTTGATCTCTTCGGGAGAGGGCAGCTCTTTAAACCACGGGAAGGCGATGCGATCTTCCTTGAGCTCAATGCGGATGTCCTCGACGCCGAGGGCCTTTTTGATCAGCTCGCCTTTTGCGTCCAGTAGCTTGGTGAGGTTTCCGACCGAGACCTTTTCGAGCGGGATCTCAATCGTAAGGCCTGTCTCTTCGGTTTCGGCCTTGTCTTTGACCGGGTTGAATCCGGCTGCGGCAAGGGCGATGATGACCGCCTCAATGGTGTCCTGATCCGTGCGCTCGTCCCAGACCATCGTGCCGTCCTTCTCAACGGTGATGTTGTTGATGACGAAGGCGCAGGTGGGCATGAATTTGTGGACGGCCTTCATGCCGACCACCTTGGAGATGATGCCGACCAGTTCTTTGCGGTCTTGCCCGGTGACGTTGTAGTGTAGTTCTTTCATGGGATTACCTCCTTGTTTTTTGGTACTGTATATATCACTCTGAAGCCACAGAATAGCAAGTCATTTCAGCGAAATATATGTACCGATTATCGTAGAAAAACAGGAGCCTCAATTGTCTACATTAGCTACTTCGTCGAAGCGGAAAGTCACGCCGTCACGCTGCACCGTCACACCATCCGAGGAGCCGACCTGTTCGATGTATCGCTTCACGATGACGTCGCAGAACTTCTCGTCCAGCTCCACGGTATAGCAGATGCGATTCGACTGCTCACAGGCAATCAGTGTGCTGCCGGAACCGCCGAAGGGGTCCAGAACCACAGCGTTGCTCATGGAGGAGTTCATGATCGGATATGCCAAAAGCGCAATCGGCTTCATGGTCGGGTGATCGCCGTTCTTCTTGGGCTTGTCAAACTCCCAGATGGTGGTTTCCTTACGGCCCGTGTACCACTGGTGCTTGCCGTTTTTCTTCCAGCCATAGAGCACCGGCTCATGCTGCCACTGGTACGGAGAGCGTCCGAGCACCAGCGACTGCTTTTTCCAGATGCAGCAGCCGGAGAGGTAGAAACCTGCATCAGCAAAAGCCCTGCGGAAGTTCAGCCCTTCGGTGTCCGCATGAAACACATAGATGGAAGCATCGCCGGTCATGACGGCTTCCATATTGGTGAAGGCGTCGAGCAGGAACTGATAGAAGGCGTCATTTGCCATGTTGTCGTTCTTGATCTTCCCGGCAGAGCCTTCATAGTTCACATTGTAAGGCGGGTCCGTGATCACGAGGTTGGCCTTGATGTCGCCCATCAGAGTGTCGTAGGTTTCCTTCTTTGTGGAATCTCCGCAGACCAGACGGTGCCGACCGAGCGTCCAGACGTCGCCAGTCTTGGTAAAGGAGGGCTTTTTCAGCTCCTCATCCACATCGAAATCATCGTCATGCATGCCGTCCTTCAGGCTGTCCTTGAAAAGGTCGTCGATCTCGGCAGGGTCAAAACCGGTGAGGGAAACATCAAAGTCCTCACCCTGCAGGTCAGCGATCAGCAGGGTCAGCTTGTCCTTATCCCAATCGCCGCTGATCTTGTTCAGAGCAATGTTGAGAGCCTTCTCCTTGGCCTCGTCCATTTCAACGACCACACAGTCAATCTCGGTGATACCAAGGTCGATGAGGACTTTGAGCCTCTGGTGGCCACCGACAACACGACCGGTCGTCTTATTCCAGATGACCGGCTCGACATAACCGAACTCCTCAATGGAGCGTTTCAGTTTTTCATATTCCTCGTCACCGGGCTTAAGGTCCTTGCGAGGATTGTATTCGGCTGGAAGCAGCTCCGCCGTTTTCTTTTTCTCAATCAGCATATAAGACCCCACTCAGCGAACTTCTCAAAACCGCCGATGCGGTCAATGAAGGTCCTCGCTGTTTCCACGATTCTCTCGTATGGAATACCGTCCACGGCATCGTCACCGATGGCGCAAACAAGCTCGACTGGCGCACCGGTTTCCTGCGCCTTGAGCCATGCGTAAATGTTGATGCTGACGTCGGCTTTGGAGAGGTCCTTGCCGTGCAGACCACCGCCGGTCACGGAGTCTCCCATATCGGAGCCGAGCTTCCGGTTGGTGGCACCGGAGTCAACATCCGTACCGCCGGTCCAGTCACCGAGCGGATTGATTTCGGCATCCGGAAAGACGTCACGCAGATTGACGGTCTTGGCGTTGCTCTGGCAGAGGATCAGACGGTCGCCGTCCAGAATGTATTTGCCGTCGCTGCCGTAGGTTTCATAGAGCTGCTTGGCGATGGCGGTGAGCTTTTTCTGCTCGTCAGTCACCGGGACGCCTTTGAAGATGCCGTTGTCGCCGCAGTGGATGCCGTCGATCTGGTTGTCGGCCAGATGCTTGTCCTGCGAAACCTCACGGTAGTCCACCAGCAGGTTCCCGGCTATACGGGAAACGGCAGTCTCTACCTCATCAGGGGCGAGGGCCACCGAGGTTTCGCTGATAATATGGCAGATGCCGTGACCGATCAGGACCTCGACGGCAATCTTCGGGTTCTTCTCTTTTTGATACGCAAGGTCAACAAGAGCACCGGCAATGCGGTCGGCCACCTTGTCGGGATGCGCCGGGTTTACTTTTTCAAACATATCAGTTTCCTTTCCGAGCGGTGAGAAGCCGCTCCATCAAATCATCTTGCGGATTTCTGCCGCCGTACTCCACGGCACAGTTTTCTTTCACGATCTGGTAAATCTGATACCAGACCTGATTAACCTGCTTCATGTAGGTCTGGCTCATCGCAACATACGGTGAAGCGATGGCATTGCCGGTGGTGGGATGCTTGGCCAGAAAGCCGAACTCGGAGATCGCTTCCTCGCACTGAATCCATCGGGAGACTGACATGGCGTACTGCTCAATCAGCTGGTTGTTTACTAACATTTCACAGCCACGAGCCTTGAGCCAATTCCAAGTATCCCGGTAGACCTCTTCGGCACACAGGTCCTTGCCGTTCTTCTGAGCGGCTTTTAAGTATTCTTTGACCGGAGGAACAACCGCTCCTTCGATTTCTGCCGGTTCCGGGAGCACCATCGCACCATTTAACCTGCCGTCAGCGATTTTATCTGTCAGGGCCTTGGATTTTCTTCCGGCACCGACACGCTGACCGCCTCTCATAGTTCCGTCTTTTGCCACACATTTCACCTCGCTTTCCGGGCTGGGGGTTAATACCCCGTTTGATTTCTGATTTTTGCGCTCGTGACCCCACGCCGCTGTCCGGGTAGAAAGGTCGTAGAGATTTGACCCGCCCCACGGTCACCGGTCACCGAGCTCGTGATGGATCTTCGTGTGACACGACTGGCACAGGCTCATCAGGTTGCTGGCATCGTGGGTGCCGCCTTGGGAAATAGGAAGAATATGATGAACTTCCTCGACCGATGTTAACCGACCTTCCTTAAGGCACTGCTCACACAGAGGGTGGGCCGCTGCATACCTGTCACGGATACGCTTCCAAGCCCTGCCGTATTTGCGGTTGACGTCCGGGCTGCGCTCGTACTTGTTGTAACGATCCCGGTCCAGCTTCTCGTGCTCCTGGCAGAAGCGTCTATCAGTAAGCCTTGGACAGCCGGGGTAAGCGCAGGGTTTCTTTGGACTCCTTGGCACATAATCACCTCGCTTTCCGGGCATAACAAAAGCCCTGCGGGAGAGGGGCTCCCACAAGGCTTCCGTAGGTTTTACTTTGTCCATCATAATACTATCATAAAAGGCGACTCTCAATCTCTCTCATTTACTCTCATGATGGCGGCCACACAGGAAAGCGCCGTATCGTGCATCCGGTAAATGTGCTGGATGCTGTAATGCATCTCAACCGCAATCTTCTCCCACGAGAGGAAGCACAGATACCGCTTCTCCAGCAGGGTTTGCAGTTCAACATCCGAAACGGCCCGGATTGTGGCCATGATTTCCTTCTTCAATTCCACCAGATCCTCGACGTCGTGTTTCAGGCTTTCCTCAACCTCGATAATCTTCAAAACGGCCCGTTCTATTTTAGAGCCTCCACGATTTGGGTTTCTGGGCATGTCGCTGTAAACGACGGTGCAGGATGTGGCCAGTTCATTTAAAGACTCGATCTGCTGGAGCTTGGATTTAATCCGCATATCCAGCGTCCGGGCCTGTGACAGATATTCTTTAGCGGTCATTTCGCTTCTCCTTCCGTAGCTCTTTTATGAGGAATTCCGGATCGACTTTTGACAGGACACCGAACCAGCCGGAACGGAAGAATCGCTCTATTTCCTGAAGCTGCTGTTCGTCGTCGGTTAGCCGGTAATCCTTGGCCGCCTGCAGAATGATGGCGTTTGCCAGATTCTCGTATGGGTTCAAAGTCGCACCTCCGAATTTGTGATCACTCGGATTGGCGTGGATTGTCGAATATTGTCATTAGATTTTCAGATTTGCCTTGACCGCAGCGATCAGAGCCGACTGCGTTTTGTCTTTGGCCTTAAGTGCCCGGAGAATCTGCTCATCAATAGTGCCGTCCGTCACGATATGCTGAACGACCACAGTTTCGGCAGTCTGACCTTGCCGCCAGAGCCTTGCTATGGTCTGGGAATAGAGCTCCAAGGACCATGTGAGGCCGAACCAGACGATGGTGTTGCCGCCGGTCTGAAGATTGAGGCCGTGTCCCGCAGAAGCCGGGTGAATCAGGGCTACCGGGATTTCGCCGTTGTTCCATCTGCGGATACTGTCGGCTTTGTCCAGCTTGGAAAACGGGATACGCCGATCATGCAGCCGTTTCATGATCCTCTCCAGATCATGCTGGTACCAATAGGCCACCAGAAGAGGCTTACCGTTTGCCGACTCGATGATGTCCTCCAGAGCATCCAGCTTCTGCTCATGAATGGGGACCGTATTCCCGGCATCGTCGTAAATGGCACCATTGGCCATCTGGGAGAGCTTGCCGGAGAGGGCTGCGGCATTGGCAGCAGATATTTCGCCTTCGGGCAGGTCCAGAATGAACTGTTTTTTCATCTCGTCGTAGGCATCCTGCTCATCGGGGCTGAGATAGACCTTATATTCGCTGGATATGAGCTCCGGCATTTTTAGGTGGTCCGTGGATTTCATTGAAATGGTGATATCCGAGATTTTCCGGTATATGGCTTGCTCGGCACCGGGTTTCGGACGGTAGCTGTAAACAATCTGGCCGTTCATGGCGTCCGGCACGAAATACTCCTGCCGATAATAGGTGATAAACCGACCGAGTCGTTTTCCCATGTCTATGACCTTGAACTCTGCCCACAGATCCATCAGTCCGTTGCTGGCTGGAGTGCCGGTGAGCCCAACGACACGCTTGATTCTGGGCCGCACCTGCATCAGAGCCTTGAAGCGTTTTGACTGGTGGTTTTTGAAGGAAGAAAGCTCGTCAACTACGATCATGTCGAAGTCAAACGGGAGCTTGCTTTTCTCGATGAGCCACTGGACGTTCTCACGGTTGATGATGTAAATATCGGCTTTCTTCGTCAGGGCCGCTTTTCGCTCAGCCTCGCTTCCGACCACCACCGAATAGGTCAGGTGGTGAAGCTGGTCCCACTTTTGAAGCTCTGCGCTCCAAGTGTCACGGGCTACTCGAAGCGGAGCGATGACCAGCACCTTGTGAACCTCGAAGCTGTCGAACAGCAGGTCCGCAATAGCGGTCAGTGTGATGCTCGTTTTGCCAAGGCCCATGTCCAGCAGCACGGCAGCGAAGGGATGGCCCTCGATATAGTTGATTGCGTACCTCTGGTACTCATGCGGTTCGTATTTCATCAAGTATCCCTCCAATCTGCTCAGGGGCATCAAGGACATATACCTTGAAGCCCAGCCGCCGCAGTAATCCGTGTCTGGCTACCTGCAAAGGTCTCGGTTCCTTGCCCGGTGCCTTGACCTCCACGAATCCGATCTTGCCTCCGGGCAGCAGCACCAGTCGATCCGGCATCCCATCAAATCCGGGACTCACCAGTTTCGGTGCAATGCCGCCGCTGTTTTTCACGGCTTTGACTAAGTGTTGTTCTATGATTTTCTCTCGCATAATGTTCCTCCATCAGGAATTAGAGTGGGTGGTGACGGTCGATGACGGGTAATTCCGTAACTTTTCTTAGGCCTTGTTTTTGAGTGCTCTAAGAATAGTTTCTGTAAAGACTGTCATCGACCGTCACCCTTGGTTCAATCAAGGAAATCCGACTTAAGCTGCAGGCCAAAAAGCAGCCGTGCAGATTTGCTTCTTTTCCTTTCAAAACCGGCGCATTCCAGCGCAGTGTAGAAATCAGTCGTGCTGCGGATATAGTCGCCCACCTGCATGCAATAGCTGCGGTATGCGTTGTAGACGTCTCCGGATTTAGCGGAATAGGAGCTGTCAGTCTCACAGCATTCATCGAGGAACTGCGAGAGCCAGTCGTTATTGTCCTTGTACTTCTGGATCGCAGCTTCCACCACGGCTGGCTTTACGATGTGATAATCCTTTTCGATCACACGCTTGGCACCGGTCATGATCCATTTCAGGATTGCACCGCCAGCTTTGTTGAAAAGGTAATCGGCATAGTTCTTGATGTCAGAGGAACCTTCAATCTTGGCGTTAAACGGAATGACAATCAGCCTACGCCATGTTCCGGCATCAATCGCACCGACCTTCGGCAGATGGTTCGTGTAAAGCACAAGGGTGTGGCTCGGTACAAAACTGAACGGGTCCTTGTACTTTTTCTCCGCATAGATTTCGTCCGTTGAACAGAGCTGTTTGACGTTAGATGTGTTCAGGCGCATGCCTTCCTCAAGCTCGGCGGCAATAATTATCCGTTTGCCTTTGGCTTCAGCCAGCTCCGGCTTTACATTCCGCTTACATCCGACAGTCAGAGTATCTGCGGACATGTTGCCGCTATAGGTGCCCAGCACACGGGAAAGCGTATTCCAGAAGGTGGATTTTCCGTTACGGCCTTCACCGTAGGCAATGATCAGACCCTCGACACAGACCTTCCCGATAGCGGAAAGACCAGCGATCTCCTGAACATAATCGATGAGCTCGTTGTCGCCGCAGAAGAAGGTCTCCAAAGCGTCCTGCCAGATATCCATACCTTCATCGGACGGGTCAACCGTGGTCTGCTTGGTGATGAAATCCGCAGGAGTGTGCTCATGAGCGGAAGGAAGGCCAATACGAAGGTCATAAGTAGCTGACGGGGTGTTGAGCAGAAATTCGTCTGCGTCAAGCTGCCGCTGGTCAATCTCAACCATCGGATGTGCTTCCTTTAAGGCAGCGGTGATGTATTTGGAATCTCTGCGCTTGATGGCATAGTTGCGGTAGGTCGTGGCGTTCTCGTACTTTTGGAAAGAACGAGCCTGTTCCGAGCTGAAAGCCATAGCCGCTTTCTTTGAACCCATCGATGCCAGCAACTCCCATGCGCCGTTTTTCATCATTTCGTCGGTTGCCTTCTTAATCTCGGTTTCGGCCTCCTCAAGCTGGCGAGTGGTGAGCTCCTGCGCTACGGCCTGAGCCTTGGGCTTGGATTCCTCCCAGAACCGACCGTTGTAGACCAGAAAATCAGTCGAGGGTGAATAGCGGAGCTTTCCCTCATATTCTCTTGCCAGCACCGTGGCCTGTCCAACGTCGGAATAGTCGGAGGGCTTGAGCTGAAGGTCCTGATTGTATTGCTCCGGAGGAATGTATCCTTCCTGTGCAGCGACCTTCCCATAGAACCGCTGTGCGCTGCGCCAGATGCTGTCGAGCTCCGATTGCTCCAAAGGCGGCTGACAGCAAGCGGCCACTTCCGCAAAATGCTTATGTGCCTCATCGGTATTGCCGAAGCGTTTCAGGATGCGTCCAGCATAATGGGACAGCGTGGCGTTGCGGCTGCCTTCGGGAATGACGATGTCGCCATAGCTGCCGGAGTCCATGTTGGCGTCAAAATCGTCGTCAGCAAGGAAGGTAGTAAGCGTCATCGGGCCGTCGAAGATCTCGACCTCCGGCTCCTTTGTCCCGAAGAAGAACCGAGCGGCATCGAGTGCCTTGGTGTCGAAGTACGGGAAGATGCTGTTGACCAGCTTTTTCATCTCGCTGTACTGGCCGGGTTCGATGACTCGATCAATAGCGAAGAAGACGTGGAACTTCGGCCTTGCAGCTTTGCCACCTTTGGCTTTCATGTGATTGCGGCTGTAGTGAACCGCAAAGGCAACACCGGGAAAAGCAGTAGCAACGTCTGAGGGATAGACCCATTCGTCCGGATCGTCGCTGTGGTCGTTATCACAATCGACCGGCAAGCAGTCGGAGCCGATGAAATTGTCGTTGCTGCGGTAGTTGCCCTGATACTCGGCACAAACATAATCGTGCTTTACAGCTTCGATGAGGCTGTCCTTCCCGGTGACCTCGACCTTATGAGGGTAGGTACAGTTTTCCGGCACCTCCAGACAGTTGGAGCGGTATAAAGTGAATCTCATCTTGTTACCTCCTCGCAGGTCTCGCTGAAGTAGCGGATTCGGTGTCCCTTCCAAGTCGCTCTCTTGATCTCGGCCTCCATGCCCTCGGAGATCCGGTCACCGAAGACCCACATCTCGGCACATTTACTCAGGATGGCATTCCCGAAAAACAGACCCAGCTCACGCTCCTTGGGCTTGTTGTCGTCAAGGAACTGCGGAAACAGCAGGTGCGGTGCGATGGGAATGTATCCGGCATCTACCGCAAAACGGCTGTAGCGTCTGGCAGCAGCAGTGTTGCTTTCGACATCTCCGGCATACGGACTGCAGATATACACGATGGGCCTGAATGCCCGGAGAGCTTTTTCTTCTTTTTCAATGGCACAGAAGGCTCCGAATGCTGTGGGATCGGCATAGCCCTCTGCGTTTTTGTATTCGGCCATGATAGGCACCTCCAATCTAAAGTTCTCACTACCCACTGGAGGGGTTAGTGGTATTTGAACGAATCAGAATCAGTCTTTTTTATAAAACATGGTCTCGTAGCCATCAGCACGGAGCTTGAGGCCGTCTGCCCACGGTGGGGTCCGGCCCATCTGTTCGCAGAGGACCTTCAGGTCGACGCCGGGGCTGGCTTCGATGACCAGCTCGTCGTGAATGTGCATGGTAATGAAGCAGTGCGACAAGGTCCGCATTGCGTAGCAGAGAATGTCACGGGAGGTAGCTTGGACGATGTTCTCCACGAGCTTCGGCCCGTAGGTCTCCAGCCGCGCCCACTTCTTTGTACCGCCGATACCCTCGTAGGTGATACACTCGCTGCCGAACTGATTTGTACCGAGCTTAGGCTTTACATAGGAAAGGCGTCTGCCGGACGGGAGCGTAATGAAGAGCATCCCGCTCTGATAGCAGAACTTGATGCCGCAGACCTCGCCGTCCATGTGATACTTCACGGCATTCATAGCTGCTCGGTCGATATCCCACCAGAACCTCACAATATTCTGGTTCGAGTTGCGCCAAGCAGTGACCAGCGGCTGAAGCTCGTCTTCCGAAAGGCCCATCTCCAAGGCTCCCATCGCTTTGAGAGCTCCGACAGAGCCGCCATAGCCGAGGGCGAGTTCAGCGATTTTGCCTTTTTGCCGCAGGTGGCCGTTCACGCCGTGCTTTTCAACAGGGACCTTGAACATCTGCGATGCGGAAGCGCAGTAGATGTCGCCGCCTTTTTCAAAGACCTCCTGACGCCAGATTTCACCGGCAAACCACGCCAGCACTCTGGCCTCGATTGCCGAGAAGTCGGAGACGATGAACTTGTATCCCGGCTTCGGCACAAAGGCGGTGCGGATCAGTTGGGAGAGCGTATCCGGCACATCTTCGTAGAGAAGTTCCACGCCTTCAAAGTCGCCGCAGCGGACAAGCCCACGAGCCTCTGCCAGATCCGGAAGATGGTTCTGGGGCAGGTTCTGCATCTGTATAATGCGTCCAGCCCAACGACCGGTCCTATTGGCACCGTAGAACTGAAACATTCCACGAGCACGACCATCGGCGCAGACTGCCTTTTCCATCGCCTGATACTTTTTGACAGACGATTTGGCCAGCTGCTGCCGGAGAAGGAGAACCTTCTGCAGCTCTGCCGGAGCGGTCTTGAGCATTTCAGCGACTTCCTGCTTGCCGAGAGAATCCACCTCCAGACCGTTGTCCGAAAGCCACTGTTTCATCTGCTGCACGGAGTTGGGATTGTCCAAAGCGGTCAGCTTCTTCATGGCAGCAGTGAGATCTGCACGGGAGCGGGTGTCCATAGCGATGGCTTGATGCACCAGCTCCATATCAAGGGCGACGCCTCTGTCGTTGATTTCCTGATCGAGGTGGTATTGCTCCCAGACTGTTTCCGGCACAGGGAACTTGGCGAGCTTTTCCTGAATGGACATCTCGACCTCGACATCACGGATGTTGTACCGTTTGAAGGCGTCCCACTTGTCGGGAGCGTTTTCCGGCAGGTTGCGGGTTCGACCGCCATTGGTCTTTGTCGGCGCACAGGGCTGGCAGAAATACTTGATGAGCTCTTTGCCTTCGGTCAGCTTCTGCTTTCCGAGGCCCAGAACAGCACCGACGCCTTCCAATGAAAGGGGTAAGCCCATGTAAGCGGACCAGATCATGGTGCATTTCCATGAGGCCGGATCGAGGTAGTTGCCCACGGTGTCTTCCGGGATGCTGTAGTAGGCGTTATCAAAACCGCCGTGATCCCGGAGCCAGCGGGAAAGGCATATTCTCTCGAACTGAGCGTTGAAGGCCCACTTCGTCACATCATCGTTTGTAAGCGCAGCGATGACCTCCGGCGGGATTGTCTCACCAGAGGCAAGATCGACCACCTGCACAGGGTTGCCGTCTATGGAATACCCGAAGAGAAGAATGTCGAAATCTGTCGCCTCGGTGTATTTGTAGACGCCACACTTGGCGAGGTCCACGCTGCTGTAGGTTTCAATATCAATACTGAGTGTTTTCATATACATCGGTCCTTTCCGTAGCCTGAAAGGGTGGCAGGATTGCTCCCACCACCCGTAGGCCGGAGATTACTTCTGTTCGAGTTCCTTCATTCGGGCTTCGTGGTACTCGACTTCACGAATGGCACGTTCTCGTTCAAGCTGCTGACGCTCGGCTTCCCATTTGGCGTTGCGAGCTTCACGCTCAGCCTCAAGAGCAGCATTACGCTTCTCACGCTTGCGGTCGTCGATGGTGTCAATGATGGACCTGACGATCCAGAACACGGCCAGAACCAGATAGAGGGACAGAAGCAGGATGCAAAGAATCGTAGTAGCGTTCATGGTATGTACCTCCTTAAGACAGGAAATCTTCATCCGCATCGGTGGAGAAGTCAGATGATGCGCTGGACTTGCCGCCGAGGGGTTCACCGTCACGGATCTTCTGCAGGTTATTCAGACCACAGGCGATGCCCTTGTTGCCGTTGGAGTTGAAAGCGTAGAAGTTGATGCTGGCACGACCGTACACACCGGAGTAAACCTCGGAGCGGGTCAGGATCGGATTGCAGTCTGCGTCTACGATTCCGGGAGCCGTAGCAGAGTTGGCATTGATGAAGTAGCTGCCAGCATAAGCCGGATCATCCGGACGCTCGGTGTCGCCGTCACGGAGAGGCGTCTTGATAGCGGTGAGAGGCGGTACGGTGCGACCGTTGCCCTTGAGCTTGGCCTGACCTTCCTCATAGGCCGCCTGAACCGCCGCCTTGATCTTCTGAACGGTCACGGTGTCAGTCTTCGGAATGATGAGGCTGACGCTGAACTTCGGGGTGCCGCCGTTGATGGACTTGGCCTCCCAGACATTGGCATAGGACCAACGGGTGTCCTTGCCGGTGATAACCTTCATGGGGTTTGCGAGTTTAGTAGAATTTGACATATTAGTTGTCCTCCTTGAAATCATCGATAATGGTTGTCATTGCCGGTCTCTTATCGCTGTCCGGCACCAGCGTGGGTTTTCCTTGAGGCTTGGTGATCAGGCCTCCGAGAATATCGTTGAACTGTTTCTTTCCGAGAAGCGAGGTCATGGCGGTGACGCCGAGAATCTTATGTTCGTAGGGGTCGTACCCGGCAGCTGTTACGGCTGCGATGACGGCATTCTCGTCTGTGTACTTGCGGTTGGAGCGACCTTCGACCAGTTTGTAGCCGGACCACTGTTTACCACTGATGGCTGCCTGAAGCGCATAGTCCTTGATGTCGGATGCCCAAGCGATCAGCTCGTCGATGCGACCGAGGATTTCTTCGACCTCTTCATCTGTAAGCAGAGGCGGCTGCCTGAACTCGAACTTGGCAAGCTCCATGTTGGCGTTGGCTCTTCCACGGCAGTCGGCTTTTGCCTTGCAGAACTGGCACCATTCGCCGCAGTGGTATTCGCCGTCTCCGTTGAAGGCAAGCTCTGCGGTAGGGGCCAGAACCTGATCGGCCCACTCGTAGAGTTCCTCCTTCGGAATGGTGAAAGTGCTGACGTTGGAACGTCTGGGCTGGTAGATGGTCATGCTGATGGTGTCGATATCGTAGATGCAGTCGAACAGCTCCAGCGCACCGAGGGCGTACAGCTTCATCTGCGGGTTGTTGTCGGCTTCGACCAGAACGCCTCTGCCGTGCTTGTAGTCCACGATGTGGAGCGTCCCGTCTGCAATGATGACGCAGTCTCCGGTGCCGAAGCCCTCCTCGACGTACTTGGAGTAGTCGAGCCGCTGTTCGATCAGGACCACGGGGTCCGGGCAGGTCTTCTTGGCCTCCTCGACCAGCTCCATTACTAAGGACACATACCAGCTGGCACATTCTTCCATTTCTGAGTTGTACCAAGTGAGGTCTTCGGTCGGGTCATTTGCCTCCATGCCGAGTGCCTTCCGGAGCTTGTACTCACAGAGGGCGTGGGCGTCGGTACCTTCGGCTGCGAAATCGCTGCCTTTGTCGTCATAGCCTTCACAGAGCCTTGCCGAAGGTGGGCAGTTGAGCCACCTGTGCGAGGACGATGCAGAGAGAAGTGCGTGGTTAGCCATTGCCGAGCACCTCCGCATCCGCTACCAGAGCCTTGTAGCTTGCCGGGTCAACCTCGGAGAGCTTCTTGGCACTGTACTTCAGGAGAAGGTCACGGATCTGAGCGGTGAAGCCATCACGGGACTTTTCTGCCAGAATCGCTCTGACCTCTTCGAGGGTGAGTGCCTTTTCCGGTTCCGGAGCAGGGGCCGCTTCCTCGCTGCCGCTGAATGCGCCGGTCAGCCAGTTGGCGATGTCGTTAATAGAAGATGCAATACCCCGCAACTCCCTGATGGTCGCTTCCATTTCGCTCGTTTTGCTCATCACGTTTTCCTCCTTCCTGAGATTGGCTTGTCTGGTTCAGCTGGATCAGCTTCCTCGCCAGACGTCTTGACACTACACTGATTGCCGTAAGCACTCCGATGAGCTCTTCATCGGTGACGGCCTTGTTGGGTATGGACTCACTCATTGGCGGTTCCTCCTTTCTGAGGACCTGTGTTGTTTTGCTGTCCTCAGTACCTACTGGAGGAAAACCGGGGGTTTGAACGAAAAAATTTGAAAAAAATTTTGACCGCCGCAGAATTGCTTCCACGGCGGCCTTTGTTGGGTATTAGATGAAGTCCTTCAGGGCTTCACGCAGGATGGAGAACACCTTGTTCTTCTGGTAGTTGATGGTCGACTGGCGTTTGCCCATGTCGGCAGCGATCTCACGCTCCGTCTTGCCCTGCATGATAAGCTCGCAGATGCGTCTACCGTCCGGGTCAAGGCGGTTTAGCTCGGCGTATAGAGCGTCGAGCAGTTCCTTATCCATAAGGATGGACTCCGCAGATGGTGCGTCGTCGGCCAGCGTGTCGCCAAGGGTAAGCTCGTCGTCTTCACCGTCGATAGGCGTATCGATGGAGACTTTTTTACCGGCAGCGTAGAACGGGCAGCCGGGGCAAACACCGTCGCATTTCCAAAGCTGGGCCTTGGTGCAGTGGCACTCGCCGTTCTTCTGGGCATGATAGCGGGTGTTCCAGATGGGCTGGTAGTATGCTCTGTAAACTTCCTTGCTGACCTCGATAGGGGTCCCGTCGACCGGGATAAAGTACTTCTTGTCGTTGTTTTGCATGAAAATTTCCTCCGTTCGATTTGCTTGGAACGGAGGAAACCTTCATGGTCAGCTGCAAAATGGGTATAGAAATCCAACCACAGTCCCGACGGAGATTTCTCCGTTCCGGTCTGCAGCTTCCCGCTCAAAAGGCAGCTGATGATATTTACTTGTGCCGTCAAGCACCGTTGAGCCACCGGTGATCAGTCGGTGCGGTGCCTGACGGTGAGCAGTTTTCTGTCATTCTCAGGACGGTCTGTTAGTCGAGATCCGCTTCAATGGCGTACAGTTCGCTGAAGACTTCAGGCAGGTCGCTTGGGCTAAGGTCCCAAGTGCCGTGTGCGCCGTAGCGTTTGAAAACAGATTCAACTACTGCTGAGCCCAACTGTGACTCGATGGCAGCAGCGGTGTTTTCAATGTTCACGATCCAGTTGTTACGTTCACGATTTGTCACTGCTTGTCCCTCCTTGTCAGGTTCAGCTTCCTAATCCGGATAGTAGGCTGTTGATGTTGCCAACTACTCAGCTCCGGATCGTTCATGGCCGGTGAACGAGCTGAGAGGCGGCTTCTGTTGAATGGCGATTGCTTGAAAGTGAGTTTGTGTCGGTTTGTGCCTGTTATTGCCCAATGCTATTGATTTTTAGGCTCGAGTGTGATATAATAAAATATCAAGGTCCACAGGCCGACGGCTCAGTCTCTCTCATCTCCGCCATCCACTAATAAGATACCGAGATGAAAAAGGACTTCCTATAAGCGCAAGGACCATAAAAAAAGGACTTTCAGGACTTTTGATAGGACTTTTTCTGAAAGGGGTGATTTGCATAGATTTCGCTCATTTTTGCAGGGGTATATACAACTCTACAGAAGGCGTACCAAATCAAGATGCGTTTGTAATTGACGTCTTTAAAGCTGCAGGCAGTAGCTACTCCTTTACAAAGAAAGGTGCCTATAGCAACTCAAATTACGGGGTAAAACTGTTCAATGGCGGCAAGCTTCTTTCGAGGAACCACAGAAGCTCTTTTCCAAATCCGATAAATACTACCGGTCTTGCGAAGTACCTGTCGGAGCATATAAAAAAAGCGTCCGTCAGAACCGTGATGAACTACTTCACGATCCCAACGGACGCAGATATAAATGCTTCGGCTTTGACAAAAGCCCTCGCTGACCAGCTTCAGATAATCATACACGAGCCGGATTCCGATGCTGATGTCGTAGCGACGAACTATCAGCAGTATTTGTCCCAGCCGGAAACGGACGAGCCGTCATTCCATAAGCCGCTCTATGATGGAGATGCTTTCTGGATTGAAACGGCATCTGCCGACCGGCGACATGTCGTTGATTTTTACGAGCACTTCACCCACACATGGAAACTACTTAACTCTGGTAAGGTCGCATGGACGGGCCGAAGGCTTATCTGCATAAACGAGGATTCTATCACTCCATGTGCCATGCAGCTGTCAATTGACATACCGGATACGGCTCCAAATGGACGAGCTGTTGTGTCGGTTGAATTCGATGCCCGTGGCGATGAGGACGCTTTTGAAAGTCATTGGGTTATGGTTGATAAAAACAATAAAGAGTGCTACCCAAACTATTCAAGCCCATTCAATGTAACGATTGTAGTAGAGAACAAGACATTTAAGAGATCTGGAGGTAACTAAATTGGGTAACGAGAACATTGAAAAATGGTCAACATTGAAAGAAGTCCAAGCATACCTTGGCGTTGGCAGAGAAACCATTTTGCAGTGGATCGCTAAAAGAAATATGCCAGCTTATAAAGTGGGTAAGCTGTGGAAATTCAAGCTGTCAGAGGTGGATGATTGGATTCGTTCCGGCGGCGCTGCCGATGATAGCAAAGCTGAAGATTAAGACCGTTTTAGGGGACAGTATTTGTTGTATGATAAAAGTAGCTTGATAGCCAACATAAATGAGGCAAGAAAGGAATTAGAACATGGACAATCAAGTTCATAATCAAATAGTAAGTTTTATATGGGGCATCGCAGATGACTGCCTGCGCGATATTTATGTGCGCGGCAAATACCGCGATGTCATTCTGCCGATGACGGTTATCCGTCGTCTGGACGCCCTTTTGGAAGATACCAAGCCTGCTGTGCTCGAAATGAAGGAAAAGTTAGACGCCGCAGGTATTGACAACCAGTGGCCGGCACTGTGCAATGCCGCAGGACAGGCATTTTGCAATGCATCTCCTTTTCTGCTGAAGGATCTGACCAGCAGAGCAAAGAAACAGACTCTGAAAGCAGATTTCGAGGCATATCTGGACGGCTTTTCTCCGAACGTGAAGGAGATTTTAGAGAAGTTCAAATTCCGCAATCAGATTGATACCATGATTGAGGCGGACATTCTCGGTGCGGTGATTGAAAAGTTCGTGTCCTCGGATATTAACCTCAGTCCCAATCCGATTTATAAGGATGAAGAGAAAACCATCCTCAAGCATCCGGGACTGGACAATCACGGCATGGGCACGATTTTCGAGGAACTGATTCGCCGTTTCAACGAAGAAAACAACGAGGAAGCCGGGGAACATTGGACGCCCCGTGATGTTGTGGAACTGATGGCCGACCTTATCTTCATGCCGATTGCCGATCAGATCAAGGACGCTACCTATTCCTGCTATGACGGAGCCTGCGGAACGGGAGGTATGCTCACCGTGGCGCAGGAGAGACTTCAGACGCTGGCAACAAGGCGCGGAAAGAATGTCTCCATTCACCTGTTCGGGCAGGAGATCAACCCGGAGACCTATGCCATTTGCAAGGCGGATATGCTGCTCAAAGGCGACGGTGAACAGGCAGATCACATCAGCTACGGCTCCACGCTGTCACTGGACGGAAACGCCACCCGGCAGTTTGATTTCATGCTCTCCAATCCACCATACGGAAAGAGTTGGAAAACAGACGCCGATAAGATGGGCGGCAAAAAGGAGATTCTCGACACCAGATTCAACGCCTACCTTGAAGGCGGCGAACAGCTTACCATGCTCCCGCGCACCAGTGACGGGCAGCTCTTGTTCCTGCTGAACAATGTGTCGAAGATGAAAACGGACACGCCGCTGGGCAGCCGCATTGCAGAAGTACATAACGGCTCGTCCATCTTCACCGGCGACGCAGGCAGCGGCGAAAGCAACGCCCGCCGTTATATGATTGAGAACGATCTCGTTGAAGCAATTATCGCCGTGCCGGAAAATATGTTCTACAATACAGGCATCGGCACATTCATCTGGGTGCTTTCCAACAAGAAAGAAGAACGCCGCAAGGGTAAAATTCAGCTTATCGACGCAACGGCGATGAAGTCGGCACTGCGTAAGAACATGGGCAAGAAGAACTGCGAATTTACCGAAGAAATCCGCAAGGAGATCGTTCGCATGTTCCTTGCAATGGAGGAAAGCGAAGTCAGCATAATTTTGAACAACGAGGACTTCGGTTATTGGAATGTGACGGTGGAGCGGCCGCTGCGTTTGCGCGTGTATCCTGACAGAGCAATTCCGGCGGATACATTCAAGAAGTCGGATGAATACGACAGCGTGATCGTAGCTATTGAAAAAGCTGCGAAAACCGCACCGTTGGATGATTGGACCGCTTTTGCCAAGGCTACCAAGCTGAAAGCCGCCGCATTGAAAAAGGTACGCCCCTTTATTACGGAGAAAGACCCGGCCGCGCAGCCAATCGAGGGTGAACCGGATGTTGACCTGCGCGACACGGAGAATATTCCGTTCCCATATGAGGGCGGCATTGATGCCTTTATGAAAAACGAGGTTCTGGCCTATGCGCCGGATGCATGGGTAGATGAGAAGAAAACCCAGGTTGGCTATGAAATCAGCTTTACGAAGTATTTCTACAAGCCCGTGGAGCTGCGCCCCATGGATGAGATTTTGAAAAGTCTAAAAGAGTTGGAGCAGGAAGCGGACGGGTTGCTGGCGGGTATCATGGAGGGCGTGCAATGAGTTACAGCAAAGACAACCTTGCCTGGCTTGGAACAATTCCAGATCACTGGCAAGTGTCGAAATTAAGACAGATTTTGTCGCCGTTCAGTGAGAAAAATCATCCTGATATGCCCTTGCTATCTGTAGTTCGCGAAAAAGGTGTAATTATCAGAAATGTTGAGAGTAAGGAAGAAAACCACAACTATGTTCCAGACGACTTAAGCAATTATAAGTTAGTCAAACAGGGACAGTTTACTATGAACAAGATGAAGGCATGGCAAGGATCTTATGGTGTGTCTAAATACGACGGCATCGTAAGTCCGGCATATTTCGTTTTCAATCTCAAATGTGATATAAACAGAGATTTTTTTAATGCAGCCATCCGAAGCAAGGCTTATGTCAACTACTTTGGACAAGCATCAGATGGCATTCGTGTCGGACAATGGGATTTATCGATGGCGCGAATGAAAGATATTCCACTTCTTGTCCCGCCCCGCGAGGAGCAGGATCAAATTGTGCGCTTTCTGAACTGGAAGGTTTCAAACATCAATAAGCTGATCAATATCAAGAAAAAAGAAATCAAAGCAATTGATGCGCTGAAGCGGTCAATGGTAAGCCATGCGATTACTCGCGGGCTGGCAACAGATGCTCCCATGAAGGATAGTGGCGTCAAGTGGCTGGGAGATATTCCGGCCCATTGGAATGTCACAAAACTTCGGCAGATTTTACATCCAGTAAGCGAGAAAAATCACCCGGAATTTCCTCTACTATCAGTTGTCCGTGAACAGGGTGTCATTCTCCGTGATGTCGAGGATAAGGAAGCCAACCACAATTTTATTCCTGATGATTTAAGCGGCTATAAAGTTGTGCGAAAAGGGCAGTTTGCGATGAATAAGATGAAGGCTTGGCAAGGCTCCTATGGCGTTTCGGATTATATCGGAATCGTCAGCCCTGCTTACTTCATCTTCGACATTGCTTTTGAGAATTTGGAGTATTTTCACTATGCCATCCGCAGCAAGGTTTATGTGAATTTTTTCGCCCAGGCATCTGATGGCATTCGTGTCGGACAGTGGGATTTGCAAATGGACAAAATGAAGGAAATCCCATTCATTGTTCCGCCAGCGGATGAGCAGATTGCCATCGTCAAATATATAAAGAAGGCACTGCCCCGATACGATGCTGCAATCGAAAAGCTGACAGAAGAAGTTGCTGTGCTTGAAGAATATAAAAACAAGATTATTGCTGACACCGTCACCGGCAAGATCGATGTCCGTTCCATTGAAATCCCAGAATATGAATTTGTGGATGAATACACCGATGCGGACAACGAGGACGACGGCGAAGAAGAAACCGAGGAACAGGAGGATTGAGCATGGCTGATACAAAAGACCTCGCTCTTGAAGAAAACCAGGGCAATATCGTTATCTATCAGACCGAAGACGGCGATACAAAAATAGACGTCCGCTTTGTGGATGAAACTGTATGGCTGACGCAGCAGCAGATGGCAGATCTGTTCCAATCCTCCCGCACCAACATTGTGGAGCATATCCAGCACATCTATGAAGAGCGTGAATTGGACGAGGCTTCAACCTGTCGGAAATTCCGACAGGTTCGCACCGAGGGCAGCAGACAGGTAACCAGAGAAATTCCGTACTACAATCTCGACATGATCATCTCACTTGGCTATCGTGTGAAATCCATGATTGCCACTCACTTCCGCCGCTGGGCAACAGAGCGGTTGAAGGAGTACATGGTCAAGGGCTTCACGATGGATGATGAACGTCTGAAAAAACTCGGCGGCGGAAACTACTGGAAAGAGCTTCTCGCCCGTATCCGGGATATCCGTTCCTCCGAAAAGGTTATGTACCGGCAGGTGCTTGACCTGTATGCTACCAGCGTGGACTATGATCCGAGAAGTTCGGAATCCGTGGCATTTTTCAAAATGGTGCAGAACAAGTTGCACTATGCTGCGCATGGACATACGGCTGCGGAGGTCATTTATGAGCGGGCTGACGCAGATAAGCCGTTTATGGGTCTGACCGCCTTCTCCGGCGATTTTCCGACAGCAAAAGACATCGGCATTGCCAAGAACTACCTGACTGAGGAAGAATTGCAGATATTGAACGGCATCGTTTCCGGATATTTCGATTTTGCAGAGGTACAGGCGATGCGCCACCGCCCCATGCATATGAGCGACTATGTGGAGCATCTGGATCAGGTACTTTCCTCCACCGGAGAACAGCTTCTGGTCGGTGCGGGTAAGGTCAGCCACAAACAAGCAATGGAAAAGGCAAACCAGGAGTATCAGCGTTTTCTGGTGCAGAACCTTTCTCCTGTTGAGGAAGCGTATCTGCAAACCATAAAGGAAGTCGAAAAAACAGCAAAGAAAAAAGCGAAGGAGGACTGAGCAAGATGGAGGTCACCGATACAAAGGAAAAAGGCTTTGAATCTCTTATCGTAAAATGGCTCGTTGAACATAACGGCTATGAGCAGGGAAACAATGCCGACTATAACAAAGAATATGCCATTGATGAGACTCGTCTCTTCCGTTTCCTGCAGAATACACAGCCGGAGCAGATGGACAGGCTTGGTGTATTCAAATCCGAGCAGAAAAAGCGTCAATTTCTGAACCGCTTGCAGGGGGAGCTTGCCAAACGCGGCATTATTGATGTGCTGCGCAACGGCATCAAGGTGTATCCGGTTGACCTTATCATGTTCTATCTTACGCCGACCGAGAACAATTCCAAGGCACGGGAAATGTTTGAAAAGAACATTTTCAGCGTCACCCGGCAGCTATGCTACTCGCAGGATGCAAGCAAACTGGCGCTGGATATGTGCTTGTTCATCAATGGTTTACCGGTTATCACATTTGAACTGAAAAATCAGCTTACAAAGCAGAATGTAGACGATGCTGTGGAGCAGTATAAGACAGACCGTGATCCAAGGGAGATGCTATTCTCCTTCAAGCGTTGCATGGTGCATTTTGCCGTGGACGATGCCCGTATCAAATTCTGCACGAAACTGGCGGGAAAGGACAGTTGGTTTTTGCCGTTCGACAAAGGCTACAACGATGGTGCTGGAAACCCGCCCAATCCCGATGGCATCATGACCGACTACCTTTGGAAGGATATTCTTACCAAGGAGAAGCTGTCACTCATCATCGAGAACTATGCCCAGGTGGTTATTGAGGTCGATGAGGAGACGAAGAAGAAAAAGGAAAAGCAGATTTTTCCGCGCTATCATCAGCTGGATGTGGTTACAAAACTCCTTGCAGATGTGAAAACAAACGGCGTCGGGAAAAAGTATCTCATTCAGCACAGTGCAGGCAGCGGAAAATCCAACTCTATCGCATGGCTTGCCCATCAGCTCATTGGACTTGAGCTGGATGGACATCCGATGCTGGATTCCGTTATTGTTGTCACCGACCGCCGCATCCTGGATAAGCAGATTAGGGATACCATCAAGCAGTTCATGCAGGTCGGCAATACTGTGGCATGGGCAGAGCACTCCGGCGATCTAACGAAAGCAATCACGGACGGAAAGCGCATTATCGTCACCACGATTGAGAAGTTTCCGTATATCGTTCCGCAGATTGGAGCCGAACACAAGGATAACCGTTTTGCCATCATCATAGACGAGGCGCACTCCGGGCAGAGCGGCAGAAACTCTGCGCAGATGAACCTTGCGCTCTCCGGCCTTGCTTCCGATGACGAAATGGATAATGAAGATAAAATCAACGCCATGATGGAGGGACGCAAGCTGCTGAATAATGCCAGCTATTTTGCGTTCACCGCTACGCCGAAAAACAAAACACTGGAAACCTTCGGTGTTCCGTATCAGGATGGTGATACCATCAAGCACAGACCGTTCCATGTCTATACCATGAAACAAGCCATCCAGGAAGGCTTTATTCTGGATGTGCTGAAATACTATACGCCCATCGACAGTTTCTATAAATTGATGAAAACCGTCGAGGACGATCCGATGTTCGATAAAAAGCGGGCGCAGAAGAAACTCCGAAGCTTTGTGGAAAGCGACAGCTACACCATTGCCAAGAAAGCGGCTATGATGGTTGACCACTTCCACGAGCAGGTCATTGCAAAAGGGAAAATCGGCGGGCAGGCACGTGCGATGGTTGTGACATCCAGCATCCCCCGTTGCATTGAGTATTACTATGCCATCAATAAATGCCTTGCGGACAGGCACAGCCCATACAAGACAATTATCGCCTTTTCCGGGGAGAACAAATACCAGGGGCAAGAACCGCCGCTTACATCTGCCGGATTGAACGGTTTTCCTGATGCTAAGATACCGAAAGAATTCAAAAAGGACCCGTATCGCATTCTCATCGTTGCGGATATGTTTCAGACGGGCTTTGACGAGCCGCTGCTCCACACCATGTATGTGGATAAGATGCTCTATGATATCAAGGCTGTGCAGACGCTTTCCCGACTTAACCGCTGCTGCCCGAAAAAGTATGACACTTTTGTCCTGGACTTTGCAAACAAGCCGGAGATGATTCAGGAGTCTTTCTCTCGGTATTATCGCACGACGATTTTGTCCGGCGAAACCGACCCGAACAAGCTGTATGACCTCGTTGCAATTATGGATGAGTATCAGATATTCACCAATGAGGATGTGGAGCGACTGGTAAATCTGTATCTTGACGGTGCAGACCGTGATAAACTCGACCCGACCCTCGATGCCTGCACTGCCATCTATAAACAGCTTGATACAGATGATCAAATCAAATTTAAGAGTGCAGCAAAGTCATTTGTGCGCACCTATGGCTTTCTCGGAGCAATTTTGCCGTATGGCAATGCCGACTGGGAGAGGCTATCCATCTTCCTCAATCTGCTGATACCGAAGCTGCCGTCACCACGAGAGGACGATCTTTCGCAGGGTATTCTTGAAACGATAGACCTTGAAAGCTATCGCAACGAGGCGCGTGAGGTTATGTCCATCAAGCTGGAAGATTCAGATACAGAAGTTGATCCGGTACCGGCAGGAAAAGTAGGTCATATTGTTGAGCCGGAGATGGATTTGCTTTCAGTCATTCTGTCGAATTTCAACGATATGTTCGGCAATATCAGCTGGAATGATGCAGATAATGTGCGCAGACAGATTCTTGAAATTCCTGCGATGGTATCGAGGGATGAAAAATATCAGAACGCCATGAAGAACTCCGACGAGCAGAGTGCGCGGCTTGAAAGCGAGAGGGCTTTGCAGCAGGTCATCTTTGCAATCATGGCTGACAATATGGAGCTGTTCAAACAGTTCCAAGACAATCCTTCGTTCAAAAAATGGCTGTCCGACCTTGTATTTAATCTGACCTATAATAAGGATGGAAAGCCATATGAGCCGCCACAGCAGGAGCATAATCAGGGAAATCAGGATACCGCGCAACAACCATAATTATCGACATAACAATGAAACTGTTTAACAATACAGCTTAGGAGAAAAAGAATAGATACCGAAAGGTGGGAGGGCAATGAGCGATTCTTTTGACAAAACATTGAGAGGAAAACACTTCGACGAGGTTTTTACCGAAGTGACTCATACTGAGACGTTAGGACTTAAAAACCCAGAACAACTGCGCTTATTTCACCTGAATGTCAACAATAATGCTTTTTCATCCGATAAGCTGGAGCAGTTTTTGAGAAGAAATATCGGACTATATGTATTTTCCCGCGCACAGATCGAGGAATACAATATTGAGGGTGATGCATATAGCGTTGGTATGGATGCCCTTGATATTATGAAGCGGAATGGCAATCCCGGACAAAAAGGTACAGGGAATGACCTCGGTGAAATTCTGTCATATGTATTTTTGGAGCAGGTACTTGGTGCTCCGAAAATCATGAGCAAGGTGGAACTTCAAACCGGAGCCAAACAATACGGAAGCAAATGTGACGGAATTCATCTTCTCTCTTTGGAGCAGGAATTTGGAATGCCGTATTACCATATGGTGTTTGGCACCTCCAGCATTGTGGGTGATATGAAAAAAGCTGTTGACACTGCCTTCGACGCCATTGTTGAGATCGAAAAGCAAAGCACACAGGAGCGCACCCTTGCTGAAAACACGGTATTCAGCAAGTCCTTTGATAAAGACACGGTTCAGAAAATCAAAGACCTGCTTATTCCGAGTAAAGGACAGTCGATCCCGTATGATACAGCCTATGGCGTTTTCCTTGCGTATAATCTCGGTCTCAATCCTGCTAATTACAGTGCGGTAGACTTCCGACGTGCACTGACTCAGAAAATGGATACAGATATTCGCAATCATGCGGCATATATAGCCAGCAAGATTAATGCCCTTGGCCTCGGAAACCACTCATTTTATTTCTACATTCTGCCACTCAACGATGCAGATGCTGAAAAAACACAAATCATGGACCGTGTGATGAATGGGGGTGGCAGACCTTGAGCAATCAAATACTGCATAACCTTGGCGATGCCATTTTCGGGGACATTGACAACAATCCCTTCCTGAATGAACTCTACGACGACATCCTTTATAACTATGCCATCACCAAATTTAACCTCACTGATAAACGGCAGATGCGGGAAATTGATGTGGTGTCGGCCTTGCGGTTTGCCGACTTGCTGTCCAAGTCGACACATGCGATGAACCGGGACAAGCATAAAATGTGGGCGCAGGAGATAATCATCCTGCTGTATTCTCTGTACCCGGACAATCCTGATGTAAAGTTCTATGCCGGATCAGTGTTCGCAAACACCGGGAACTATCAGGCAAGAAGGATAATCGATAGCGACTTTTACGGCACGACCGCATTAGAGCGTTTCTTCGCTGAATACCAGAATGATTATTTGACAATTCCTGCAGCACCGGAACTTCGGTTCTTCGGCGCACAGAAAAATGCTTACGATCATCTCTCGGATGATCACTTCAGCTATTCCGGTCCGACATCTATGGGTAAGTCCTTCCTCATGAGAATGTACATCAAGGACCAGATACAGCATGGGGTAAAAATGAACTTCGCCCTGATTGTCCCAACAAAGGCACTGATCAATGAGATCTACAAGCAGGTCATTGACGAGGACCTTAAGAACCTTTTGTCGGAGCACAATTATAAGGTGGTCACCGCCGCCGGGGATATCGCTTTGGAGGGCAAGCATAACTTCATACTTGTGCTGACTCCGGAACGACTGTTATATCTGCTCATCAGCAAACCGGATTTGCAAATCGACTATCTATTCATCGATGAAGCGCACAAACTGTCCGGAAAAAATAGCCGTGGGCCGTTCTACTATAAAACCGTGGATATGCTTCTCAAAAGGAAGAAGAAGCCGCACTTCGTCTTTGCCTCACCTAATATTCCAAATCCAGAGGTATATCTAAAGTTGCTGACAGACATCGAAACCGACGGTGATGATAGCCACCTATGTTCCACTTTTTCACCGGTGGCCCAGATTAAGTTCAGCATCGACCTCAACAATTTCACAGTCAGCGTATATAACGACCATACCGGTGAGTTGGATTACCTTGCGGAAATCAAAGACAGAAACGCTTCTCTGGTTTCGTTCCTTCTGATGTTTGAAAGAATAAACCGGGAAATCCCCTTTGAGCGAAAGCAGCAGACCATCGTTTATTGCAACGGTAGAAGTAAGGCGATTGAAAATGCGCTTGCTTTTGCAGATCAGCTTTCGGAAATTCAGGATAATGACCTGAATGCACTGGCAAGGGATATCACGAATGAAGTTCACGGCGACTACTATTTGGCCCAGATTATAAAAAAGGGCGTCGCATATCATATTGGATACCTACCAGCTGCCATCAGAATGCGTATCGAGGACATGTTCCGTCGTGGCAAAATCACGACTATATTCTGTACCAGCACCTTACTTGAGGGTGTCAACCTCCCAGCGGATAATCTGTTCATTACCGATAACAAGATTTTCCGAAAGGTGATGACGCCGGTTGACTTCCGAAACCTGATAGGACGTGTCGGACGCATCCGTTTCAACCTTTACGGGAATGTATTCTTCGTCTCGCAGGGTGAAAAGCTGAAACAGGAAGACTATGTGGACCTTTTGAAGAAAGAGGTCCCGAAGCAAACGCTTTCTATCGAGACTGGACCGAAGAGCCTAACAAACGCCGAAAAGAAATATGTCGTCGAGGCACTACTGCAGGGCAATATTGAACTCGTAAAAAGAAATGACGCACAGTCAGAGGAAGCCTATGTAATGATGCGTAAGTTTGCCCTCATTCTTTTACGGGATATTATGCAGGACAACGACAGCCTTGTAAGGCGTGAGTTCTCTAATCTGCTGACACCCAAGGACGAAGCGAAAATACGAGAAGCCTTTACTGATCCGTTCACAGAACCGGATGATGATATCAACACCTCGGTGGATCAGACGAAAAACCTACGTGCCGCTATCGCAATGGGCTTGAAATACCCTGACCGTGTAGATGGCAGGTTCAACTATGACGACGTTTTGGCTTTCCTTGAAAAGCTGAGTCGGATCTTCAAATGGGGAAAGTATGAAGCCTCCACACTCGGAAAGCCGACGCTCCTGCGCTGGTATGCGGTTGTTCTTATTCAATGGATGGAAGGTACTGGCCTTAGCAATATCATGAAAAAGGCACTGGAGTACCGGCAGCAGCACCGGGATAACTTCTGGGTGAACCGAGGCCAGAAAGAATACTATGACGATGGACTCCGGCACCGCAATATCGTGTTTGCCGACACCTTGGAGGTCATTGATAACATTGTGCTGTTCAGTATTTCAAACTACTTCCTTCGCTTCTCGAATGAGTATAAGACGGTCCATCAGCTGAAGGAGTTTGATAACAACTGGTACGAATTTGTAGAATACGGAACGACGAATCCAATAACAATCCTTCTTCAGCGGAACGGATTCTCTCGTGAGGTATCCACATATATCCGGAACAACAAGGATGAGTTTATTATCGAAGGGCCGGATGGAAAATGGCATCTGAGCACGGCATTGCTTGAATGCTCAAATACTAACGCTCGAACAGAGGCGTCGAGTGTACTATACAACATGCCGGAGCTATTTATAGCTGAAAGCGGTAATGTGTAAAAGTAAGATAGACTACACGATATCCCGAACTTATTCGTAGATTAAGCAGGAGGAACGGTGAATGCAACAGATATTTAGCAACACGACTTTAACAGTCAATCAGTTGATCGAAAAGATCGATACAGGAGAACTTGGCCTTCCGGAACTTCAGAGGCCGTTTATCTGGAAGGATTCAAAGGTGCGTGATTTGTTCGATTCCATGATGTGCGGGTACCCCATCGGTTATTTGATGCTGTGGGAGTGCCCTACGCTTGAAAAGAAGAAAACCATCGGAACAGACACCCACAACTATGAATCTCCGAAGCAGGTAATCATTGATGGCCAGCAGAGACTGACCTCCCTTTATGCCGTTATGAAAGGGAAAAAGGTCATCAATTCAAAATACGACGAGAAGTCTATCGTGATTTCCTACTGCCCGGTGAAGAATAAGTTCGAGGTTGGTTATCAGGCGACGAAAAAAGACCCTGAATGGATCTACAACATCAGCGAAGTGTTCACTACATCGAATATTACAAAGCTGATCATCAACTTTACCAAGAGGCTGGATGAATATCGATCCTCCAAAGGTGAAACGCTGAGCGACGAGGAACAAGATCTGATTTCCGAAAACATCACTGCGCTTTCAAATTTGAAACAACACACGCTTCCGGTATTTGATATCAAGGCCAACGCTGAGGAAGAGGATGTTTCAGAGATCTTTGTTCGTGTCAATTCCGGCGGTGTTGCTTTGAAGCAGAATGACTTTATTCTGACGCTCCTCTCGCTCTATTGGGATAAGGGCCGAAAAGAGATCGAGCAGTTCAGCATGGAGTCAACATACCCATCCAAAGACAAGATCACATCGTACAATCAGCTTACCGAGGTTACAGCGCAGGATGTCATCCGTGTGGTCATGGCTTATGCATTTGACAGAGCCCGTTTGAAATATGGGTATAAACTGCTTCGTGGAGCTGACTTTGATAAAAAAGGTGCTGTTGATGAAACTCTGCGTGATCAGCGTTTCGATGTGCTTAAGGCAAAGCTCCCAGACGTTCTAAACATCCACAACTGGCACGAGTTCTTGAAATCTATCATGAATGCCGGTTATCTGTCCGGTGATCTGATCCTTTCGGGAAACGCAATCTACTACACCTATGCATTCTACCTCATCGCAAAGTATAGGTTTAATGTGTCGTACAACGAGAATTTGCATTTAACATCGCTGTGGTTTTTCTATGCGTCTCTTGTCTCGCTCTATACTGGATCATTTGAATCTACGGTCGAAAACCACCTGAACTCTATCAAGGAACTAACATCGCTGGAAGAATACAAGCGGTTCATTTTGTCGAGGGTTGAGGAGCGGCTTACAAACGACTACTTCGATATTACTCTTATCGGTTCCGAGGGCTTGGCAGTATCGGGCCGAGGCAATAATGCTTGGAACGCTTATGTAGCCGCCTTAAACATTCTGAATGCTAAAATCCTGTTCTCGAAGAGTAATCTGCTCGTCAGCAAACTATTCGAGCCCGGTACCGACGGTAAGAGAAAGTCACTGGAGAAGCATCACCTTTTCCCGAAGGCTTATCTGAAGACGCTGGGATATAACGACGCTAAGATCAACCAGATGGCTAACTACGCCTTCATCGATTGGAAGGATAATATGGAGATACTCGATGAGGCTCCCTCGATTTATTATCCTGTTGTTTGTGAGGGCCGCAGCCCTGAAGAAATCCAGCGTATGGAAGAAGAAAACGCACTTCCGTACGGTTGGGAGAATATGCCTTATGAGGACTTCCTGATTGAGCGCAGAAAGCTGATGGCGGCAAAAATTAAAGCTGCATTTGAACAGCTGAAGAAGAATGTTGAGTGATCACGAATGAAAATCGGACGAAATGACCCATGCCCATGTGGTAGCGGAAAGAAATATAAGCATTGCTGTCTTTTGAAGGAATCCATGAGTACCGGTAATCTGATTAGGGCTGCTGTTCAGAATGCCGGTTACAAAGAGGACATCGCAAATGTCCTTTGCAATTTGAGTGAATATATGAAGCGGAAACAATGGTGGGGTGCTTGCCATGCAAGCTGTTCTGCCTTATATGTTGCGCTTTCTGAACTGGGGTATTCTCCCAAGCTATGCATAGGAGAAATGCTTGGGCAAGGTCTCTATTTCGATCACTCATGGATAGAACTTGATGGCCAAATCCTCGATATCGCAATCAGCATGACTCTTTTGGGAGGCGCACCAGTCTCTGAGCCGATTGTGTTCGGAAAGAATATCCGAAGTGGTAAGGAGCCTGTGATAAAGTACGGGGTCCCCGGACGTGGTATCGAAGGAGAAACGCTGGTCGTTAATAGCCTTCCGTTTGTAGATTACATGGACGGATTCCCAGATGAGAAGAACGGCTTATGGGGAGTGGTTCAAGAACTTCTCGGAAGAAAAGTAGACATACCGGATCTGCGGGAAAAATACAAAGATGTGAAACGTGCTATTGTACGTGAATAAGTGGAGCGGCAAACATTTTAATTATTCCTCCGGCAGCCGTTTTGGAGGGGTAAGTTCCATAGGCCACAGAACCGGCCAGCAACAATCGAATAAACAGAAAAAGGGCTTCCGAAGCTCTGCTGTAAAACACAGCGGAACCTCGAAAGCCCTTTATTTCAAGCCTTTTTCAGCCTTATGTGCCGGAGAAGGCTTTTTCTGTTTGTATCAAAGACAGCGTTTTTATAGAGTCGGCCTATTCTGTATGAGTCAAGTATGCGATTTGCTTGATATGGGCTGATTCGCAACATTGGAAAACGAGATGTCTCTATGTATCCTTAATGGTGCCAAGAGAAAAGCGAAAGCAGAGGAGTGAAGACTATGCAGTTTCAAAAGAAGGAAAAGCGGCAGACAACCGTTCGCTTTGATAGCCACCATGTCAGGCTACGCACCGGAGAGGTACAGAGAAAAACCGGCAGCTATATGTACCGTTGGACAGATAAGCTCGGAAAGCGTAATACCATATACGCTGCAACATTGGAAGATCTCCGGGAGCAGGAGGAACAGATTCTTGTTGATCAGCATGACGGCATCAAAGCCAATATCAAAAATGTCACGGTGAATGATGTATATGAGCTTTGGTGCCAACTGAAAAGAGGCATCAAGGACAGCACCATGAAAAACTACATTTATATGTATGAGCTGTTTGTGAAGCCAACTTTCGGAAAGAAGAAGCTGGTACAGGTGAAAAAATCGGATGTGCGCCGATTCTATAACCAGCTCATCGACGATAAGGTTCTGAAGCCGTCTACGGTAGATGTCATCCATAATATCGTCCACCAAGTATTTCAGATAGCCGTCGATGACGATATGATTCGCAGCAACCCTGCGGCCAATATGCTTCGAGAAATCAAAATGGCGCACGGTTCGGAAATCGAGAAAAGGAAGGCTTTGACCCTTGAGCAGGAAGAATTGTTTCTTGGCTATCTGGCCAGAACTTCAAAATACCAGCACTGGTATCCTGTCTTTTATATTATGGCGAATACCGGAATGCGTGTGGGGGAAATCACTGGTCTGCGCTGGTGCGATGTGGATATGGAAAACGGCATCATCAGCGTGAACCATACGCTGGTGTACTACAACCACAGAGATGAGAAGGGCTGCTACTTCTCCATCAATACACCTAAGACAAAAGCCGGTATTCGGGAAATTCCCATGACCGAAGGTGTGAAGCAGGCATTTCTAATGGAAAAGGAGTTCCAAGAGGAGTGCGGAATGAAAAGTGTCAGCCACATTGAGGGGTATTCAGACTTCGTGTTTGTTAATCGGAACGGCGAGGTGCAGCATCAAGGCACATTGAATAAGGCTCTGCAACGGATCATGCGCGATTGTAACAGCGAAGTTCTTGAGAAAAAGGGCGTAGACTCCGATCCGGTTCTTCTGCCTAAGTTCTCGTGCCATGTGCTACGGCATACATTCGCTACAAGAATGTGCGAGAGCGGTCTGAATGTAAAGGTCGTGCAGTCTGTGCTTGGTCACGCCGATGTAACGACCACGCTCGATATTTATGTGACGGTCACGAACGACCTGAAGAAACGAGAAATCACAGCCTTTGAAACATATTTGAAAACCGGAGCCAAGCAAATGGCAAATGTATAATATGGTTCTCTCCCCCTTGCGGTCGCAAAATCTGCGATTGCAGGGGGATTTCTCTTTTTGCACATTTCTCTTATTTTGAGGTTTTTCTTATACTGTTAGCAGTACGCAGGAAGGGCGGCAACAGTATGGAAAACAGTTTGGCAAATAAGAAACCTTGGCTTGTAGCTGAATGGTCAGAAAGAAACGGCAGCATCTCACCGGATGATGTACCCTATGGTTCTAAAAAACTATATTGGTGGCATGGCAGTTGTGGCCATGAGTGGCAGGCCAGCGTAAAGGCAAGATCAAGCGGCGAGAATTGCCCGATTTGCAGTAACGCCAGAATCGTTGCGGGTATCAATGACCTTGCGAGTTTGAAACCGGAACTACTGAAAGAATGGTCGCCGAATAATACCATCCAACCAACAGAGATCGGTGTTGGCTCTCATAAGAAAGTGCTTTGGATAGGAGCTTGCGGACATGAGTGGAGCGCAGAAATCCGAAATCGCGTCAGGGGAGCTGGTTGCCCCTACTGTTCGCACAATGCAGTCCTTCAAGGATTTAACGACCTTGCAACTGTACTGCCGCAGGTTGCAAAGGAATGGTCGCCTCGAAACGCATCACTCAAGCCAACGCAGGTAACACCTTATGCCAATCGGAAAGTTTGGTGGAAATGCGAACAGGGCCATGAGTGGTTTACGCTCATATCTACACGGGCTTATGGAAGCAAATGCCCTTATTGCAGCGGAATAAAATTGCTGAAGGGATTCAATGATTTAGCTTCGCTCCATCCGCAGCTCGCATTGGAATGGTCACAAAACAACGGCACATTATTGCCGGAAGATTTCAACGAGCGCTCCACCAAAAATGTCTGGTGGAAGTGTAGTACCTGCGGACATGAGTATAGGGCGGTAATCAAATCCAAAGTTCATGGGTTAAAATGCCCAGTATGCACGAGGAACGCTGTGTTGCCTGGTTATAGCGATTTAGCAACTACAGACCCGGAGCTGGCACAGGAATGGAATGCGGCCAAAAACACAAGAAAGCCCACAGAGATATCAAGACTGTCACAGTACCCGGTTTGGTGGAAAGGCATTTGCGGGCATGAATGGAAGGATAAAGTGTTTCACCGTGCAGTTGAAGGGGCTGGCTGCATCTACTGCGAGAAAGCATTTCTTAAGGAGCTGCCATATCTGCTTGTAACGATGTATGCAAAGCAATATGGGCTTGCGACACGCACAGACGACGAAAAACTGATTGGCGCACGGATCGATGCGGTTATCCCGGAACTGCGGCTTGCGTTTGCCTTTTCTCAAAAAGGCACTGATAGAGAAGCCAAAGTTGCGGAGGTTCTTCACTTCCTGTGCAAAGCGAAAAGGATACAGTTATTTGTGATACGGCAGAAAGACCCGATTGCGCTTGCCACAGAAATCAAGCAAGCCTTCGCTAAGGCAAACCTATTTATAAATTCGGATAGTCAAAGGGATGTTGCCCATCTTCGGAAGCGATACTTTGCTCAAAAGAACGATGGAAACTAAAAAGAGGAACTGCGACTTGCAGTTCCTCTTAGTTCTTTTGATTCGTTTTTACTGCATGGGCAAGCAGCATATTGAGTGCGTCTTGCTTTGCTCGCTCATCTATACTATATTAAATTATACTACCGGAAGAAAGTTTTTTAAGGATCAGCCAGAATTACTCAGGCGATATGAACGCAACGAGGCACGATATATCTTGCAGCTTCCGAAGAACTACGATACAATAAGCATAAACTTCGGCATTGATAAGAATGAGATGAAGCTGCTGGTGATTGCCCTTGCCGAGCTTGATCTGACCATAGATGAATGGCTCTGCTTTAGATGAAAGAGTTGATTCTGGCCGACAGACTATCCAAGGATAATAGAGGCGAAAAATAAGAAATTATGCGTTACTATGTTGTCTCCGATATTCACGGCTACTATACGCAGATGAAATCTGCATTGGAAAAGGCAGGCTTCTTTTCTGATACAACTCCTCATAAGTTGATCATGCTCGGAGATTTATTTGATCGAGGGCATGAGGCGAAACAGCTTCAGCAGTTCATATTGGAGCAGATGGAGCAAGACAAGATAATTCTCATTCGTGGAAACCATGAGGACCTATTTGTGGAGCTTGTGACCACGGATGCAGGGATGCCATATAGCTATCACAAATCAAACGGAACTTATGATACTGCACTCCAGTTGACGGGCTTTGATCCAGTGATGGCATCTATACGCCATTATGATTTTGCCGATGCAGCGAAAGACACACCGTTTTACAAAGAGATTATCCCAGCGATGCTTGATTACTTTGAGACGGAACACTATGTTTTCACGCATGGCTGGATACCAAGCATTCCGAACAGGGATAAAAGCTACAGCTATATTTCTTCGTGGAGAGAAGCAGACCGTGAGCAATGGAATCGAGCAAGATGGTTCAATGGCATGGATGCAGCACAGACCGCAGATGAGAATAAGACCATTGTTTGCGGACATTGGCATACTTCGTATGGCCATAGCAAATACGAACACAAGGGGACCGAGTTTGGAGAAGATGCGGACTTCTCTCCCTATTATGGTCCCGGAATTATTGCCATAGATGCCTGTACAGCGTTCAGTGGAAAGGTAAATTGTCTTGTGATAGAGGATTAACGGCGTGGCGTAGTACGGGATTGAACTTTGCATATCCGTTTATAACCACGCTTTAGACGGGCACAATATAAAGAGTGAATGTAAGCAGAGTATTGAAGTTTTTTCTGAATTCCTTACGGGACGACCTGAAACCCATTGAAATTCTGAGATTCTACTGTTATAATATTAACTACAATCTTTCGGAGGTGCGAAAGGTTGGAGTTGCACCACATACACCACTTGGAGCACCACTATGGTGTATGCTTTCAGCAGGGAAATGTACAGAGTTATCACACACGGGAAAATGTGACCTGTAAGCAAAGCACAGTATTAACAGGGCTTCTACACAGCTATTCCATGTGAGGAATCTTATCCCGACCATGAAGCCGCTGGATTCCGACAAGAAGCCCGAAACGGCCGAGGACAAGCCGGCCGAGGCCGCGCCCGCAGCGCCCGCAGTGGAGGAGAAGATCGATTTTTCCAATGTGGAGATCGAGCCGCTGTTTGCCGATTTTGTGGACTTTGACACCTTCTCCAAGTCCGATTTCCGCGCTGTGAAGGTCAAGGCGTGCGAAGCCGTGAAGAAGTCGAAGAAGCTCCTGAAGTTCACGCTCGACGACGGTACCGGTACGGACCGCGTGATCCTCTCTGGCATTCACGCCTATTACGAGCCGGAGGAGCTGGTGGGCAAGACCTGCATCGCCATCACGAACCTCCCGCCGCGCCCGATGATGGGCATCGACTCCTGTGGTATGCTCATCTCCGCCGTGCATCACGAAAACGGCGAGGAAAAGCTCCATTTGCTGATGGTCGATCCGCACATCCCCGCCGGCGCGAAGCTGTATTAAATTCCATAACCATGCAAAAAGCCCTTTGCGTGCAACACATTCGCACGCAAAGGGCTTTTTTGATCGGTAGGATGCGCTCGTTACTGCGCGGGCTGGAAGTTCGTCTGGTAGATCTTCTCGGCGATTTTTTTCGGCGCGAAGTCCACGATGACGATGCCGTAGGCCGTTCCGGCCTGCCAGTCATAATCGTAGAGGTCGAGGTTGATGTGCTTGGCGTATTCCTTCGGGTGGCCCACTTTCCCACTGCCGCTCGTGGACGTGAAGTTCAGGAAGAAGGTGTCATCTGCTGCGCGGCTGTTGTCGAGGCAGGTGTGGATGGCGGTGATCTTGTCATCAACGTCGTAGTTGTAGCGATCCTGCACGCACAGCGTTTCGCTGCCGTTGATCGCGGAACTCGCGGTGGGGTCTGCCAGCACCGTGCGGTCGCCCTGATCCGCCCAGCCGAAGTACAGCCCGCAGCGCTCGAAGCCGACCGGCAGCTTGTCGTCAAAGCGGGTGGCGAGCACGGCCTTGCCGCGCACCTCGCCCAGCGTCGGGATCTCGTTTTTCAGATACCAGCGGTCCGGCTCCCGGCTGATCGCTTCATATAGAACGCTCTGAACGTCCGCAACGTCGTCCTTGCTGTTTTCGGCCTTCATGCACAGGATGACCGTTTCGCTCGGATGCTCGTCAAGGAAGGCGTAGACGTCTTTGAGCACGTCAGCCAGCGTGAGCGTTCTGGAAAACGGGGAGTCGGAGACCTTGCATCTGGCGATGTTGTGCTTGAGCACGAGCGTCTCCTGACCGGAGCGCTTTTCGAGCACCAGACGCATATCGAGATAGCGGTAGCCGTAGATCAGCTGCGTGGCGATGCTCGCGTCCTGGCACTGGAAGATATAGCGCATGTCCACATGCTGCGTGCAGCTGTCGTGTGTGCCGGGGATGGACATATTGCTGAGCTTGGTCTCATCGGGCACCGTTTCCATCCAGTCGGTGCTGGAGATGTTTGCTGCCATGGCTGGCGGCGCGGCGATCCCGGCAAGGATGGAGAGCACCATGCAGATGAGCAGCGCGCAGAGCCAGAGGCGGTGTTTGGTGACCTTCATAAAAAATTCTCCCTCGTTATTTTTCGCCGCATGCGCATGCCGCGCGGCGGTCGTGTGCCGCCAGTATAGCACAAAACCCGCGCGTTGGGAATGAAAAATCGAATCGCCGGGCGTATGCGCCGGTGCGCGGCTGTAGAAAATGCGCAAATGCTGTGGTATACTAGCGCAGGAATGTGTCGCAGAGAGGAGGGGAACGCATGCAGCAGGCGGGCGAGGACAGCCGCCGCGAGAATGCGCGGCCGGAAATGAAAAAACGAAAAGTTTCTGCTTTTTACACCGGATTATTTGGGTTTACGTCGATTCTCTTCTTGGTTTTAACAATTATTTTTGTGTGGATTTTTATACAATGCATAACGGGACCTACTGATTCAGAATATGATGTGGTATTTGTGCTCTCGTTGCTCCCTGTGGTTGTTGCAGCAATTGGCTTATTTTTATCCCTTTATATGGTCTTGAAGGGTGCGTTTTCGGCCGCATATACCGTGGATACAGATGGCATGACTACCTACTGGAGAAAAAACACATACCGACTTTTGTGGACCGACTGCATCGAGTTTGAGATCGTGCAGGTTCCGGTCAACTGGAGTACCTCGGCCGCGGTCGTATATTGCTCCACGCGCGTCCTTTCCCAGAAAGAAAAAGAGAATTTCTTCTGGTTCCACAAGAACGACTTTGCGCACGTGCAGTATTTCCAGTACAGTGATGAAGCAATCTTTCAGGAGTTTTTGCATTGCGTTCCGGAGCGGGCGCGCAATTATCTGGAAGCGGAAGCGCTCGTGCTGGGTCTGCCGGGGGAGTGAGGCCCTTTTCGTGCGGTATTCTCCGGCGGCATTGAAAAGGCGAATAAGATCATGATGCCGATTTTGTTTTTGCTGTTTGTGGGGCTGAGCATCTATGTGGCCACGCTGCCCGGCGCGTCGGACGGCTATCGGTACATCTTCACGATCAAGCCCGAGGGCCTGCTCGATCCCTACGTCTGGATCTATGCGTTCGGTCAGGCGTTTTTCTCGCTGTCCGTTGCGGGCAACGGCAACGTCATCTACGGCTCATATCTGAGTAAGAATGAGTGCATTCCGAGCGCTGCGCGCAACGTTGCGCTTTTTGACACGATTGCGGCGCTGCAGGAAAAGCTTGGTCTCAAGCGCGTCCCGGCGACGATAGATTACCGCATACTTTGCCTTTGACCTCGCTTCCTTTCTGTGGAGCGCAGAAAATCCCGCAGCAACTTATTCAGCTCGAATAAAAAGGTATGGCGGCCTCCCATGCTGTGTGCTCGCGAGTGCACCATTATAATGGTAATGGAGCTGTAGCGATTTTACTGCGTTACAGCTCCATTTGAGTGAAAGAATTTTGGCTTTAATAAAAAGCGGATGTGAATCAGTTACTTGCTGCGCTTTTTGATTTCGGCAATGATTGCAGGAATCACGGATCTGTAGTCACCGACGACACCGTAATTTGAGATGGAAAAGATCGGCGCATCTGGGTTGTGATTGATGCTGATAATGCAGCCGCTGTTCTGCATACCTACTTCGTACTGTACGGAGCCGGAAATACCGACGTTGATAATGTGGTCGGGCTTTACTGCGGTGCCTGACTGACCGATCTGCTGGTTGTGCGGAAGCCATCCCATGTCCACCGGGGGGCGAGAAGCTGCAACTTGACCGCCAAGCAGTGCCGCCAGATCGCCGAGAGTACGAAAATCGGCCTCGGACTTGATGCCACGCCCGCCGCTCACAAGCAGCTCGGCCTGATCGATCGCCGTGCCGGAGCTGTCCTTCTTCATGGTGGAAATGACCTCATAGCAGTCTTCGCGGTCGACAACAACGCTCTCGGTGATCACGTGCCCTTTTCTCGAAGTATCGGCTTTCAGCGGAGAGAACATCATGGGGCGCACGGTTGCCATCTGCGGGCGCTTTTCAAGGATAACAATGTGCGCCAGAATCTTTCCGCCGTATGCAGGGGTCGTCTGGTAGAACACACCGTCTTCGTCATAGCCGAGATCGATTGCGTCCGCAGTAAGACCAGTCTTGAGTGAAACCATCATACGCGGTGCAAGGTCACGTCCGAGTGCCGTTGCACCGTAGAGGATAATAGAGGGATTATACTTCTGCGCAAGCTGTGTAAGCGCTTGCTGATAAGGTCGTGCGTTGTAGACTGCAAGATTCTCATGCTCTGCAATGATGACCTGATCGGCCCCGTGGGCAATGAGATCGGGTGCGAGCGAGGCAACACCGCTGCCGAGAAGTACGGCAGTAATGTCCTCGCCGTTGTATGCCTTGAGTTCCTGCGCCTTGGCCAGAAGTTCGAGTGTCACGGAAGTGAGCGTTCCGTTTTGCTGCTCGGCAAAGATCCAGATGCCCTTATAGTTTTCTTTTGTCATTTCAATGCCTCCTCACAGTACGTGCTCATGCTCCAGCATGTCGACAAACTTCACCGCGATCTCGTCGGCAGTACCATCAAAGTACACGGCTCTGAGTGCGCGCTTTTCGGGCTCAAATACCTTCTTCGTGGAAGAAGGGGAGCCTTTCACGCCGGTCATGGATATGTCGGCATCAAGTTCAGTGGCATTCCAGATATGGCGCGGCTTCTTCAGGCATTTCATGATGTTTTTCGGGGTGGGATAGCGCGGTGTGTTGATGCCATCGCACACGGTGACGACTGCGGGCAGCTTTGCGCGAACACGCTCTACGGTGTTTTCAAGCACGCGGTCACAAACGACCCAACCATCTTCAATGGAGAGACTGGATGCAAGCGTGATCTGCGGCAGACCGAGGAAAGCCGCGGTCGCGGGTCCGGTCTGCGCGGTGTCGCCGTCAACGGCGTGCTTGCCGAACAGCAGCAAGTCGTAATTTCCGATTTTTTCCGCAGCTTTTGCGAGGGTGTAGGAAGTTGCAAGCGTATCTGCACCGCCGAAAGCGCGGTCTGACAGCAGATATGCCTCGTCGCAGCCGAGCGCGAGCGCCTTTTTTAGCACATCTTCCGCCTGGGGAGGACCCATGGTGACTGCAGCGACCGTGCCGCCGAATTTCTCTTTGAGCTGTAATGCGCATTCAATAGCATTTGCATCAAGGGGGTTGAGGATGCTCGTCACGCCATCACGCTGCAGGTTACCGGTTTTGGGGTCCAACTTAACGTCGTCCGTATTGGGAACCTGCTTTACAAATACGAGTGTTTTCATATCAAATCTCCAAAATATAGAACAGTTTTACTTGCCGAGGACTGTGCCACCGATGACCATGCGCAGGATCTCACTGGTGCCTTCGCCGATCTCCAAGAGTTTGGCATCTCTCACGAAGCGCTCAACATGGAATTCCTTGCTGTAGCCGTTGCCGCCGAGGATCTGAAGCGCCTCGAGGCAAATCTGAGTGCAGCGGGAGGAGCAGAACAGCTTTGCCTCTGCGGCTTCAAGCGTATGACGCTTGCCGGAGGCCTTTGCTTCTGCTGCATTGTAAACCATCATCTGCATCGCGACGATGTCGGTGGCCATATCGGCAAACTTGAACTGAATGCCCTGGTGCTTTGCGATGGGCTTGCCAAAGGTGACACGCTCGTTAGCGTATGCCTTTGCGACCTCAAATGCATGTTCGGAGAGACCGCAGGAAATTGCGGCAACGCTGATGCGCCCGCCGTCAAGCCCCTGCATGGCAATCTTGAAGCCCATGCCCTCGGTGGAAAGCAGGGCATCCGCCGGGAGACGCATATTGTCAAAGGACAGTTCACAGGTGCTGGTGCCGCGCATACCCATTTTGTCCTCATGCTTGCCGATGATGAGCCCGTCTGTCTCCTTGGGCATGATGAACGCGGAAATACCTTTCGCGCCTTTGCTGCGGTCGGTAATTGCCATGATGATGTAGTAGTCTGCAACGCCGGAGTTTGTGATCCAGGACTTGCCGCCGTTGAGCACCCAGCTGCCGTCATCCGTCTTGACGGCGGTAGTCTGTATGCGCGCAGCGTCAGAGCCGGCGCTTGCCTCGGTAAGACCAAACGCGAAGATTTTGCCCTCTGCGGCGAGAGGAAGGTATTTTGCTTTCTGCTCGGGAGTACCGTTGTGCAGAATCATGTCGGAGGCGACCCAGCTGATATCGAGTGCCAGAGCTATGCTTGCGCTGCCCTTGGCAAGCTCGTGAATGACGATGGTGCTGGTAACGGCATCGCAGCCTGCTCCGCCGTACTCTTCGGGGAAGTGCACACCGACAAGTCCGGTTTCGCAGAGTTTGTTGTATACGCTCCAGTCAAAGCCGTTCTCGTCCATCCATTTGTCTCGAGGGGCAACCTCTTTCTCTGTGAATTCCTTTACCATATCACGGATCATGGATTGTTCTTCAGTAAATTTGATGAGCATAATTTTTTCTCCAATATAGCAGTTTTACGGCTGTATTCCGGCACGGCAGTATTTATAAGATAAATCTTTAACATAAAGATGCCGATACGCCGTATCTCCCAGGCCGGATAAGCAGCCTGAGAGATATTGGTGCTTTGTGTGTAATTACTGTGCCAGCTTACACTGCGTAGAATAGCAGAGAAGCCAAGACAGTGAACGGGATAAGAATAATCAGCAGGGGCAGACCCACAACAAGGTAATCTTTCGGGCGGTAGCCGCCGGCGAGAGAGACGGTCATGCAGGGGCTGCCGATGGGGGAGATGACTGCATTGTTGACCATGACCAGTGCGGGGATCACGATCGCAAGCGGGCTTACGCCGATGCCTTGTGCGAGAGAGATGCAGATAGGCGTGAACATTGCGTTAGTAGCGGTGTTAGACATGAACTGGGTCAAGATTCCGCCGATTCCAGCAACGCAGAGAATGATGGTGGTGTAGTTTGCGTTGTCGCCAAGGATCTTGAGGATGCCGTTTGCAACCCACGTGCCGGTACCGGAGGTGTTGACTGCAGAAGCGACAACGAGGCAGAAGTTCAGATTCCACATGGTGTTCCAATCCACGTTCTTGAGAGAGGGAACCACGGGGACCGTGCCGGTGATCCAGAGAATGATGCAGCCGATGAAGGTAATGACCTGGTTATCGGCAACCTTGAGGATGAAGCACACGATGGAGCCGACCAGAACGCCGATCGCGACAAGCTGCTTCCACAGAGGAGCGGAAGGCACATCTTTGGGCGCATCGAGCTGACCGGCGGCCAGAGGATCATCGAACTTGCAGGTCTTGACAAGGATATTGTAGCCGATGGTTGCAAAGTAAAAAGCGGTGATGACGACAAGGACGAGCGTCAGAGGAGCTGCAGAGAAAAAGCCCATGGTTTCCACGCCCGCAGCCTCAAGTGCGCCTTGTGCAGCAAGGTTGGGAGCGCCGCCAATGAGAGAAATGGATTCGCCGACGGTTGCCTCGACGGCAACACCCATCAGCAGGTATTTGGGGTGAAGTTTACCGCAGGACTTGACGGCTGCGCCGGCAAGAACGGGGATCATAAGAACAACGAGCGCAGTGTTGGAGATGAAGCCGGTGATGATGCCGGAGAATAAGCACGTTACGAAAACGGCGATGCGCTCTTTTTCGACAACTTTTCCTCTGAATATTTTAGCGGCTGCCATGTCAACAAGGCCGGTCGCCTCAAGTGCGTAAACTTCGATGGACATACCAATGAGGAAGATGATGGTAGATCCACCAAAGCTGGAGTAGAGTTTTGCTGGCTCAACGATTCCTGTGATCCAGAGTGCCACGCCAGCGAGCGTCATGGTAACTGCGAGCGGGAACTTGTTGAGTAGCATCAGTGCGAACATTGCCGCGATAATGACGAGTGTTGTGATGATCTGCGGTGTCATGTTAGGAATTCTCCTTTTCTTTTTTACCGAGCACAGGTTTCTTGGCACGTATATGGCCGTTTCCATTCTGTCGCCTTTGAAACCGTTGCTGCATGACTCACGCAGAATATCCGTGCGTGTTTTGTGCAGCTATGATTATAAGGCTCCGCAAAAAATACTATTATACTATCGTTTTGCAAACGTTTTGCAAAAAACTCTTGACTATTTCACCTCTTTCCGTGAATATATAAAAGGATTTATCTTCTGACTGGTTCAGACTGGCGACTGGTATGCCTTAGTTATAGTATTGACAATGCGAGAAGTAAAATAATTATTTAACAAAGAACGATAAGCCAGAGCTTATGGATCAGGGGTTACTATGACAATTCAACAGTTGCGACAATTCTGCATCTTGGCAGAATATGAAAACATAACACTGGCATCAAAAGCGCTTTTTATCACACAGCCAGCGCTCAGTATGGTGCTGAAAAATGTCGAAAAAGAGTTGGGGTTACCATTGTTTGACCGGAAGGGCAGAAATATATATCTCAATCATTTCGGAAAAGACTTCTATAATTTTGCCAAGCGGACATTGGCCGATTACGATGCGCTGTTGGAAAAATTCCGTGCTCCGCATCAGGACAGTGATGCGCTGCATTTCTGCTATTCCTCGGCATATATCCCGGATTATGTCCTGCCTGCTTTCAGCGCGGATAACCCAAATATTCCGATAACCATAAACGAGGTTGAGGAAAAAATGATACCGCACTTTCTGCAAAACGAGATTTATGACATTGCAATCTCGAGTCTGAAGTGTGACACCGGAAATCAAAGGCTGATCAGCGCGAATTTTTTCCGCAACAAACTTATGGTGTCTGTGCCGTTCAACAATCCGCTCGCCTCGCACAAATTACTAAGAATAGAGGACCTTTCAGGGCAGAAATTTTTCCGCCTCAGCAAGCATGGCGAGTTTTCGGATGAGCTGGATGCACTGGCAAAAGCCAAGGGAGTGCAAATGAATATTGCTCAGCGCGTCAACTATGAGATCATCAAAAAGCTGCAGAAAGATTTTGATTTTCTGTACTTTATCACCACATTGCAGGCGCAGTTCGACTACATCCCGATGAATCGCAAACTCATACCGATTGAGGAGGAATCGCTTTTTACAAAAAATATGTATGTGTCTTACCTTAAGAATAACGAGGAGAAGGCATTGCAGTTTATCGACTGGGCAAAGCAGAAGTTGATAGATTTTGCAGACATTTCATTGACATAATGAGACAAGAAGAACCAACGGCGCCCCGGACAGAGATAAAAGTCCGGGGCGCCGTTCATATGTCGTGCATGATTTGTCCATATTCAGTTTATAAACAGGAAAACAAACTGCCAAAGACAGCGTGAGAGGGGACACATAAATTGTCAATTACGACTATTTATAAGCATTTACTAATCGACTTTGATAATTTTTTGATTTTACATATAAGTAAAATGCAATGTATCCTGTACATGCAAAAAGCTGACTGGTCGTATCGTCGCCGACTGGTATTCGGGCACGATACGGGAAAATCGCAAATCGAAAGCGAGATGAAACAAAGAATGGAAGCAATGTCATTCGGAGAAAGTCTGCTTATCTCCCTGACCGGGCTTACTGTTGTGTTCACGGTACTGATTGTTCTTGCGTTGGCGACTATTGCCATTGCAAAGATAGTCGGAAAATTGACGGGTGCGCAGAGTGCTCCTGTGTCTGCACCCGCGGCTGCACCAGCTGCCTCACCGGCAGTCCCCCCCGTTGAGGAAGATCTGAGTGAAGTGGTTGCGGTGCTTCAGGGTGCACTGAGTATGGAGTCCGGAATACCCGTAGATAAGCTGATGATCACATCCGTAAAGCGCGTTCCGGATACATCGGATAAACAGCAGTGATTTAGAGAAAAGGAAGGACCACTACGATGAAATACACAGCAATTGTTAACGGCAAGACCTATGAAGTCGAGATCGAGCGTGTTTCCACCGGCCGCAGCATCGGTCATGCGGCGGCGCCTGCTTACGCAGCGGCTCCCGCTTCTGCTCCGGCAGCGGCGCTGACGCCCGTCCCGGCACCGGCTCCTGCAGCCGCGGCAGCACCGGCTCCTGCGCCCGCAGCAAACGGTGGCGCGGTTGTCAGCCCCATGCCCGGCAGTATCCTGGATGTGCGCGTAAATGTCGGCGACACCGTTGCAGAGGGTCAGGTCATCGTCATGCTTGAGGCAATGAAGATGGAGATCGAGATCAAGGCTGAGACTACCGGTGTCGTGTCTGCCGTAAACGTCAAAAAGGGTGACATGGTGGAAAGCGGAAGCGTTCTGGTAACGCTTTGAGAATGAGGTCTGTAAATGGGAATCATTGAAGCTTTCGGCAAGCTGCTTGCTGAATCAGGATTTGCTGCGCTGACATGGCGTGAGGTTGTCATGCTCATCGTTTCCTGTGTTTTGCTCTACCTTGCCATTAAAAAGAAATTTGAGCCGCTTCTGCTGTTGCCCATAGCTTTCGGTATGCTTCTGGCAAACCTGCCGGAAGCCGGCCTTATGTACGATGCGACCGTTAACGGCGGTGCATGGTACCAGTCCGGCATCATCAGAATCATGTACAGCGGTGTAAAGAGCAGCCTTTTCCCCTGCCTGATCTTTATGTGCATCGGCGCAATGACCGATTTCGGTCCGCTGATCGCAAACCCAATCAGCCTGATTCTCGGTGCGGCAGCGCAGTTTGGTATCTATATTGCGTTTATGATCGCAAATGCTACCGGCCTCTTCACGCCGGAGCAGGCGGCGGCGATTGGCATCATTGGTGGTGCAGACGGCCCGACCGCGATATATGGTGCCAATAACCTCGCACCGAATCTGGTCGCCCCGATCGCAATCGCAGCATACTCCTACATGGCGCTTATCCCGCTCATCCAGCCGCCTATCATGAAGCTGCTGACCACGGAGAAGGAGCGCAAGATCAGAATGAAACAGCTGCGCCCTGTCAGTAAGAAGGAGAAAATCGTATTCCCGATCTTCGTCTCCATCTTCTGCTCGCTCATTCTGCCGGATGTCGCACCGCTGCTCGGTATGCTGATGCTTGGCAACCTCTTCAAAGAGTCCGGTGTTGTTGAACGACTGAGCGAGACTGCGCAAAACGCGCTGTGCAATATTGTCACCATCATGATCGGCCTTTCCGTCGGTGCAACCGCCAACGGCGAAGCTTTCATCCAGGTGCAGACGCTTGCGATTGTTGTCCTTGGCCTTGTGGCGTTCTCGTTCTCCACGGTTGGCGGCGTGCTGCTGGGCAAGCTGCTGTGCGTAATCACGCACGGCAAGATCAATCCGTTGATCGGTTCTGCCGGCGTCTCTGCCGTACCTATGGCGGCGCGTGTTGCGCAGAAGGTCGGCTCCGAGTCCGATTCGCATAACTTCCTGCTGATGCACGCAATGGGCCCCAACGTGGCCGGTGTCATCGGTTCCGCTGTTGCGGCCGGCTTCTTCATGTTGACTTTCGGTGGCTGATAGTAAAAAACAGCGAGGAAAAAATGTGCACATTTCCTCCTCGCTGAAATGCGATTCAACCGGAAACGGTATTGTTTCAGTTTCAAAGGAGATATATTATGAATATTATGGGCAATGCGCATGACGCATTGGAAGATGTAGTAATCCTTGACCTGACAAGAGTTGTTGCAGGTCCGTTCTGCACATCCATGCTTGGCGATATGGGCGCGCGTGTCATTAAGATCGAAAATCCAAAGGGCGGTGATGACAGCCGTGCATATGGTCCGTATGTTAACGGCGAGAGCGCATATTTTGCCATGCACAACCGCAGCAAGGAAGGCGTAACGCTCAACCTCAAGGCCCCCGAAGGAAAAGCGCTGTTCCTTGAGATGGTCAAGAAGGCGGATGTAGTGGTTGAAAACTATCGTCCCGGTGTTATGGACAGGCTTGGCATTGGTTACGACGTGCTCAAAGAGGTCAACGATCAGATTATTTATGCCGCAGTTTCCGGCTACGGCTGTTACGGCCGTTATTCTCAGCGTCCGGGCTATGACATTCTTGGTCAGGCGATGGGCGGACTTATGAGTGTGACTGGCACCAAGGAGAGCGGCCCTGTCAAGGCAGGCAACGCCATGGGTGACATGCTCGGCGGCTTGAATCTTACGATCGGTATCCTCGCGGCGCTCCATGCCCGTACCATTATCGGTCACGGTCAGAGAGTGGATGTGTCTCTTGTTGACGCAGTTGTTGTTAGTCTTGAAAATGTGTTTACAAGATACTGGTATTCCGGTGTTGTGCCTGAACGGGAGGGGAACGCCAATCCCGCTACTGCACCATACAACGCATATCAGGCAAAAGACGGGCTCGTTATCATTGCATGTGGCAACCAGCACCTCTTTGAAAGATTCGCAAATGATGTTGCGAAGAAGCCGGAGTGGATCAGTGATATGCGCTACATTGATAATGTGACGAGAGTTGCGCACTTTGAGGAACTCAAGACGGATATTGAAGCATGGGGAAAGGATTACACTGTCAGCGAGATTGTTGACTGCTGCCTTGCCAATGGCGTGCCCTCCGGTCCTGTCTATGATGTGAGTCAAATCGTCAAGGATGAGCATATTGTCAAGGACCGCAATATGTTCCCGATTGTCCACCATCCTGTCATCGGTGATATGCACGTCAACGGTGATGCGGTAAAGCTAATGGAGACGAAACCCCGCATCACAAAGCCGGCCCCCACACTTGGCGAGGACAATGTTTCCGTATATGGTGAGTTTGCCGGACTGAGCGAGGAGATTGTCAAAGAATATAAGGAAAAGGGTATCGTCTGATAATCATACACGGTTTATACGAAACAGATTGGAGAATGTTATGAACACATACGGATATTCCATGCCTAGATATTTTCAGGATATGCCCACGATTGGAAAACCGCTTGCCGGCGAGAACGAAGAAAACCGCGACGAGATTCTCAAGGTTGAAGATGAGATCAAGCAGCTTATAGCGGACGCACTGGCTGCCGGACGCAGCGATGAATCGCTCAACGAAAAGGGGCAGCTTACCGCGATGCAGCGTATTGAGGCGCTGGTTGACGATGGTACGTGGTGCCCGCTCAACAGTCTTTATAACCCCAACGACAACGAAAGCGGCTCAACCAGCGTAGTGAAAGGAATTGGCCGCGTTGCGGGTAAGTGGGCTGTTGTCGTGGCATCCGACAACAAGAAACGAGCCGGCGCATGGGTTCCCGGTCAGGCGGAAAACCTGCTCAAGGCTGCGGATACTGCAAAAATACTGCGCATCCCCCTTATTTATCTGCTCAACTGCTCCGGCGTTGAGCTTGACCAACAGGAGCTCCTGTTCCCCGGCCGTCGTGGCGGAGGTGCGTCTTTCTATCGCAATGCGGAGCTCGCGCAGCTTGGTATTCCGGTGCTTGTCGGCATTTTCGGCACGAATCCCGCCGGCGGCGGCTATCACTCCATCAGTCCGGCTGTTCTTGTCGCACAGAAAGACGCCAATATGGCGGTCGGTGGCGCCGGTATCCTCTCCGGTATGAATCCCAAGGGCTATGTCGACGAGGAGAGTGCGCTGGCACTCATTCATGCTCAGTCAGGCGCCAAAACGCCAGCGCCCGGCGGTGTAAAGACACACCATGATGTTACCGGCTTTTTCAGAGAGGTCTGTGAGGATGATGTCTCCGTTGCCGATACACTGCGCAAATACATGAGCTACATTCCGGGGTTTGATCTTGAGTTTTTCCGGGTCGCGCCTCCGATGGAGCCCGCTTTTCCGGCGGATGATCTGTACAGTATCATTCCCATGAATCCTAAGCGCACCTATGATATTTATCAGGTCATCTCCCGCCTTACCGACGCGAGCCAGTTTGATGAATACAAGCCTGACTATGGCCCGGAAGTGGTCTGTGGCATCGCGCGCTTGGATGGTTTGCTTGTAGGTATCGTCGCCAATAAGCAGGGGTTCTTTATGAACTATCCTGAGTATCGCGGTGCGAATGCAGTTGGTGTTGGCGGCAAGCTCTATCGTCAGGGCCTCATCAAGATGAGTGAGTTTGTGATGCTCTGCGAGAGAGACCGGATTCCGATGATCTGGCTTCAGGACAGCAGCGGTATTGATGTGGACGATATTGCAGAGCAGGCAGAGCTTCTCGGTCTCGGCCAGTCGCTGATCTACTCTATTCAGAACGGTGAAACGCCGTTTCTTGAGATTACGCTGCGCAAGGGCAGCGCAGCGGCGCACTATGTTCTCGGCGGCCCGCAGTGCGAAAAAAACAATCCGTTCAGTCTCGCTACGTCCACCTGCGAATACTATGTCATGCATGGTGAGACGGCAGCTGCGGCGATGTATGTCCGTCAGCTCGTCAAGGCGAACAAGGCTGGCCAGCCGCTGGATGACATCATTGAGAACATGAACGAGCTCATCAACGCTTATTATAGCAAGTCCCGCCCGAAGTTTGCGGCGAAACTAGGCATGGTCGATGAGATCGTACCGATGGATGATTTGCGCAACTACATGATGGCGTTTACTCAAGCGGCGTACCAGAATCCCACTACGATTTGTCCGCCGCACCAGATGCTTGCTCCCAGATGCATTCGCGAGTATAACAAGACAAAAAAATAAATTTACATGTACACGCAATCAGGCGTGTCGTTTAGGTACTATCAAAAGGGCTGCAGCGTTTTTAATTTCGCTGCAGCTCAGTTATACTTTCGCTGCAGCTCAGTTATACTTTCGCGCGCAGTCTCTTGTGCAGCAGGCCGTGGCAGCGGGGGCTCTGGAAATGGTGATCTAGGAGAAAGGTGGGGCAGATAGCTTGCGAAGTCAAGCGGGATTCGTAAACAACAGTTGCGGCGCGCGCACTTTTGCGGTATAATCAAACCAATTTGTGCCTGAGTGCGTGAAAGGAAACAACATTATGGGTAACGACGCCAACGTCAGCAAACGCGACGGCTTTCGCAGCCGCGGCGGCTTCATCATCGCCTGCATCGGCTCGGCCGTCGGCATGGGCAACATCTGGCGCTTTCCGACGCTGGTGTCCAAGTGGGGCGGCATGACCTTCCTGCTGCCGTATTTTCTGTTTGTCATTCTCATCGGCTCCACCGGCGTCATCGGGGAGTTCGCGCTCGGCCGCGCAGCCGGCGCGGGGCCGGTCGACGCTTTCGGCATGTGCACCGAGGCGCGCTGGGGCAAGCGCCGGCCCGGCGAACTGGTCGGCTATATCCCGGTGCTCGGCTCTCTGGCGCTGGCCATCGGCTACACCTGCGTCATGGGCTGGATCTTCAAGTATACGTTCCTGGCGTTTGACGGCGGCCTGTCCGCCATGGGGCAGGACATGGACGGAATCGTCGGCAGCTTCAACGCCACCGCCAGCGCGTGGGGCGCGAATGTCTGGGTCGTTGTCGCGGTCGCGGTGAGCTTTGTCATCATGTCGTTCGGCATCGCCGGCGGCATTGAAAAGGCGAATAAGATCATGATGCCGATTTTGTTTTTGCTGTTTGTGGGGCTGGGCATCTATGTGGCCACGCTGCCCGGCACGTCGGACGGCTATCGGTACATCTTCACCATCAAGCCCGAGGGACTGCTCGATCCCTACGTCTGGATCTATGCCTTCGGTCAGGCGTTTTTCTCGCTGTCCGTTGCGGGCAACGGCAGCGTCATCTACGGCTCTTACCTCAGCAGGAGCGAGTGCATCCCGAGCTCAGCGCGCAATGTGGCGCTCTTTGATACGATCGCGGCGCTGCTGGCGGCGTTCGTCATCATTCCCGCCATGGCGGCGGGCGGCGCGCAGCTCGACGCCGGCGGCCCCGGCCTGATGTTCATCTACCTCGTCCATGTCATGAACGGTATGGCGGGCGGGCGCATCGTGGCGATGGTGTTTTTCGTCTGCGTGGCCTTCGCGGGCGTCACGTCGATCATCAACCTCTATGAGGCTCCGGTCGCGTCCCTGCAGGAGCGGTTCGGCCTCAAGCGCGTGCCGGCCACGGCGGTGATCCACGTGATCGGGCTTGCCGTCGCGCTGTGTATTCAGGCCATCGTGTCGCAGTGGATGGACGTCGTGTCCATTTATATCTGCCCGCTGGGCGCACTGCTTGCGGCGGTCATGTTCTTCTGGATCGGCGGCAAGAAGCTCGTGCTCGAGAGCGTTAACCTCGGCGCGCGCAAGCCCATCGGCGGCTGGTACTATCCGCTGTGCAAGTATGTCTACTGCGCGAGCGTACTTGTGGCGCTCGTCGCCGGCGCGGCACTCGGCGGCATCGGCTGAAACATGGATAAAGCTCGGCCCTCCGCATCTGCGGAGGGCCGTTTTTGCATTATTTCTTATTTATGTTTTCGCAAAACGCTGTCAGGATGGCGGCGGTCTGCTCGCGCGTGGCGCTGCCCTGCGGACTCAGCCGGGCAGTGCCGCTGCCGTCGTCCGTACCGGAGATCAGCCCGAGCGCGACCGCATCCGCCAGCGCGTCCCGCGCCCAGCCGGATACGCTGCCGCTGTCCGGGAAGCGGCTCAGGTCCGCAGGCGTCCACGTGCGCGCCAGCTTCAGGACCCGGCTTGCATATTCCATGAGCAGAACGGCGAGCTGTTCACGCGTTACCGGCGCGTCGGGCGCGAAGGTCGTCTCGCTCGTTCCGGCCACGACGCCGGTCTGATAGGCCCAGAGAACTGCGTCCGTGTACCAGTCCTGTGTCAGATCCGTAAACGGCATGATGCCGGTGGCCTTCGGCTCGCCCGCAAGATTATAGAGGATCTGCACGACCTGCGCGCGTGTGGTCGTGGCCTTCGGGGCAAAGCGGCCGCCACCGACGCCGGACATCAGCCCGCCGCGCACGCAGAAGTCAATGCCCGGATGCGCCCAGTTGTCGGGCGCCGGGACGTCCGTCAGGCCTTTGCTGGAGCAGGGTGGTGCGGGGATGGTCTCCGTTCTGGCTGTGCCGCAGCGCGTGCACGTATAGCGCAGCACACCGTCGCCCGCACAGCTCGCCTGTTTGATCACCGTTCCGCCGTCCCAGGTGTGCTCACCGCCGAGCGGGCGCAGGGGCTGGGTCACGGATGCGCCGCAGCCGCTGCACGTGTAGACGTTCCGGCCAAAGTCCGTGCACGTCAGCGCGATGTGCTCCGTGATCTGATAATCATGCGTGTGGTCCGCGCGCAGCGACGCGCCATACCGTAGGTCAATGTCTACGTTCGCCTGGATGCCGGGGATGCGGCCGGTGTTGCAGGTCTGCCATGTGCTGTAGCTGCCGCCGTAGCCGGTCTCGGCTGCCCAGACGGCGAGCCAGCGGTCCCACCGGTCATAGGTGGGGTCATCCAGCGTGGTCGTCCACCAGTAGCGGTTGGCGTAAACGCCGACCGAATAGCCCGCGGCCTGCAGCGTCTCGCAGAAGATGGTCACGTGGCGCAGGACCTCGGCCTTCGTGCAGTTGTCGCGGATGCCGCTGTCCTCCAGGTCAATGTACACCGGCAGCTGCGGGTGTTTGCCGTCGAGCAGACGCAGAGCGTGCGCGGCCTCGCTGCGTGCGTCCGCGTCGGTCCGTGCGAGAGAGTACAGATACACGCCGTACGGGATGCCGAGCCGCTCGCATGCGGCGGTGTTGACAGCCCACTTCGTGTCGTCCTGCGCGGTCAGGTCGCTGCCGCGGCCGCAGCGGATGATGGCGAAGTCAATATACTGCGCCGTCGTATCCCAATCGATCACACCTTGAAACTGGCTGACGTCGATGCCGGCGCCCGTGATCTGCTCTCCGGCGGAGAGCACAGCGGGGGACGCCGCGTCCTCCGCCGGGAGCTGCACGGCGGCGGCGCTGCCGGTCAGCAGGGCGCATAGAAGTAAGATAGAAAGCAGTCGTTTTCGCATAATATTCCTCCGATCTGATGGACGTTTGTGGTTCGCCTTCCATTGTAAGACCAAACGCCGGAAAAGGCAACCGCAGATGCAGGAAAGAAACACGGCGCTCTGCTGCAGCAGAGCGCCGTGTTCGATGTGATTTTCAGAACATTTTGATGTACGCGTCGCGGTCGGGGCCGACGGAGACGTACTTGATGCGGCAGCCGACGGCGGCTTCCAGATAGTGCACGTAGTCGAGCGCTTCCTTCGGCAGATCGCTCACCGTGCGGCAGCCGGAGATGTCGCAGTGGAAGCCGGGCAGATACTCGTAAATGGGCTTGGCCTTGGCCAGCTTCACGCCGATGGGGAAGCGGTCCACGCGCTCGCCGTCGATGTCGTAGGCGACGCACACGGGGATCTTGTCCAGGTAGGCCAGCACGTCGAGCTTTGTCAGCGCAATGCTCGTGCAGCCCTGCATCTTCACACCGTAGCGGGAGGCGACCACGTCGAACCCGCCCACGCGGCGCGGGCGGCCGGTCGCGGCACCATATTCGCCGCCGGCATCACGCAGCGCCGTGGCCTCGTCGCCGAACATCTCGCAGGTGAACGGGCCCTCGCCCACGCAGGTGGAGTAGGCCTTCATGATGCCGATGATCGTGTCGAGCCGCGCCTCCGGGATGCCCGCGCCGATGGGCGCGTAGGCTGCGATGGTCGAAGAGCCGGAGGTGTACGGATAGATGCCGTAGTCAATGTCGCGCAGCGCGCCGAGCTGGGCCTCGAAGAGCACGGACTTGTTGTCCTCGATGGCATCAGAGAGGTAATCCGTCGTGTCGCAGACATAGTCCTTGAACGGCATGGCGTAGGTATCGATCCAATCCATCATCTCGTCGAGGTCGATGGGATCGTGGTGATAGCCGTTGACGATGAAGAGATTCTTCCACTCAAGAATATCGGTCAGGCGGGCCTTGAGCGCGTCGCGGTCGGCCAGCTCGCCCATGCGCAGCGCTTTTTTCATGTACTTGTCCGAGTAGGCGGGGGAGATGCCGCGGCGGGTGGAGCCGAACTTCTTGTCCGCCAGACGGTCCTCTTCCAGGCAGTCGAGCAGCTTGTGGTACGGCATGCAGATGACGGCCTTGTCGCTGATCTTCAGGTTCTTCGGGGAGATGGTGATGCCGCCTTCGCGCAGACGCGCGACCTCGTGGAACATGTGCTCCGTGTCAATGACCATGCCGGGGCCGAGCACGTTCACGGTCTCGTCGCGCAGAATGCCGGACGGCATGAGATTGAGCACGAACTTGCCCTTGTCATTGATGACGGTGTGGCCGGCGTTGTTGCCGCCCTGATAGCGCACGACGACGTCATACTTCTGGCTGAGCAGGTCGACCATGCGGCCTTTGCCCTCGTCGCCCCAGTTGATGCCTACGATGGATGTCAACATTTTAGAAACCTCCTGTTTCTTTTACACGTTTACGGATGCGTCGCATCCGAGCAGTGTGGTATATTTGTTCAGGACCGGCGCGACCTGCTCGCGCAGGAACGTTTCGGTCTGGTGCACGGCCATGCCGGTGAAGGCATGGGGGTCAACAAGTTTTTGAAGCTCGTCGCGCGTGAGCCCGAAGATCGGGTCGGCAAGAATGCGCTCGAGCAGGTCGTTGCTGCCGCCGCCCAGCTTGACGGCTTTGCCGGCGGCGACGCTGTGCTGCCGGATGGCCTCGTGCAGGGCCTGCCGGTCGCCGCCCTTTTCCTTGACGCAGTACATGAGAATGTTCTCCGTCGCGAGAAACGGCAGCTCGTCCGCCAGATGCTTTTCGGCCATTTTCGGGTACACGGTCAGCCCGCGGATGACGTTGAGGTACAGCGTCAGGATGCCGTCGGTGGCAAGAAATGCCTCCGGGATGCTGATGCGGCGGTTGGCCGAGTCGTCAAGCGTGCGCTCGAGCCACTGGGCGCTGGCCGTGACGGCGGCGTTCTGCAGGTCGCAGATCACGTAGCGCGACAGGGAAGCAATGCGCTCGCTGCGCATGGGGTTGCGCTTGTAGGCCATGGCCGAGGAGCCGATCTGGCCGCTCTCAAACGGCTCGTCCACCTCCTTGAGGTGGGACAGCAGCCGGATGTCGCTGGAAAACTTCGATGCGCTCTGCGCGATGCCGGACAGCACCTGCAGCACCTGGAAATCCACCTTGCGCGAATACGTCTGCCCGCTGACGGGATACGCGCCGGGAAAGCCCATCTTCTCGCAGATCTTCTGTTCGAGCGCGACGACTTTCTGCTCGTCGCCGTCAAACAGGGCGAGAAAGCTCGCGCCCGTGCCGGTCGTGCCCTTGCAGCCGAGGAGCTTGAGATTGCCGAGCTGAAACTCCAGCTGCTCGAGATCCATCAGTAGATCCTGTGCCCAGAGCGTGGCACGCTTGCCGACGGTCGTCGGCTGCGCGGCCTGAAAGTGCGTGTAGGCGAGCGTCGGCTCCGCCTTGTGCGCCTCGGCGAAGTCCGCGAGCGCCTGGATGACGTTCACCAGCAGGCTGCGGATCTGCTCGAGCGCCTCACGCATGAGGATGATGTCCGTATTGTCGCCGACGTAGCAGGACGTGGCGCCGAGGTGCAGAATGGGTTTTGCCTCCGGGCAGCACGCGCCGTAGGTCAGCACGTGGGCCATGACGTCGTGCCGCACCTCGTGCTCGCGCGCCGCGGCGTAGTCATAGTCGATGTCCGTGATGTGCGCGCGCAGCTCCTGAATCTGCTCGTCCGTGATCGGCAGACCGAGCTCCTGTTCGCTCTCGGCCAGCGCGACCCAGAGCCTGCGCCAGGTGGAAAACTTGTTGTCGTCGGAGTAAATGTGCTGCATCGTGCGCCCGGCGTAGCGGGTGCACAGGGGATTGACGTAGCGGTCGTGCATACTTATCCTCTCTCTGCGTGGCGCAGCGCCGCCGAGATCAGGCCCTTGAACAGGGGGTGCGCCTTATTCGGGCGGCTCTTGAACTCGGGGTGGTACTGAACGCCGATATAAAAGTCGTTTTCGGGGATCTCGACGGTCTCCACGATGTGGCCGTCCGGCGACAGGCCGGAGAGCACGAGTCCCTTTTCCTGCATGAGCGCGCGGTAGTCGTTGTTGAACTCGTACCGGTGGCGGTGGCGCTCGGAGATGTCCAGCGTGCCGTAGCAGGCTTCCATTTTCGTGCCGGGCACGATGTGGCACGGATATGCGCCGAGGCGCAGCGTGCCGCCCTTGTTGATCTCGTCGCTCTGGTCGGGCATGAAGTCGATGACCTTGTGCGTGCTGCCCTCGTCAAACTCGCCGGAATTGGCGTCGGTAAGGCCGCAGACGGAGCGCGCGAACTCGATGACCGCGATCTGCATGCCCAGGCAGATGCCGAGATAGGGGATGTTGTGCGTGCGGGCATAGTGCGCAGCCGCGATCTTGCCCTCGATGCCGCGGTTGCCGAAGCCGCCGGGCACGAGAATACCGTCGCAGCTGCCGAGCACTTCCTCTACATTATCGCGCGTAATCGTCTCGCTGTCAATCCATTGAATGTCGACGCGTGTGCCGTAGACATAGCCGGCGTGGCGCAGCGCCTCGGCGACGGAGAGATACGCGTCGTGCAGCTGCACGTATTTGCCCACGAGGCCGATCGTCACGCGGTGCGAGCGGCTGCGGATGCTCTCGAGCATGGCGTCCCACTCGGTCATGTCCGGCGCGGGCGCGTCGATGTGCAGCTCGCGGCAGACGATCTCGGAAAAGCGGTTCTTTTCGAGCATGATCGGCGCCTCGTACAGCACGGGGATGGTCATGTTCTCGATCACGCAGTCGGGCTTGACGTTGCAGAACAGGGAAATCTTGCGGAAGATGGACTCCTCGAGCGGCTCATCGCAGCGCAGCACGATGATGTCCGGGGAGATGCCCATGCCCTGCAGCTCCTTGACCGAGTGCTGCGTGGGCTTGGTCTTGTGCTCTTCGCTGCCGTGCAGATACGGCACGAGCGTCACGTGGATGTAGAGCGCGTTCTCGCGCCCGACCTCCAGCCCGACCTGGCGGATGGCTTCGAGAAACGGCTGGCTCTCGATGTCGCCGGTCGTGCCGCCGACCTCCGTGATGACGACGTCGGCGTTCGTCTTGCTGCCAACACTATAGATAAAGTCCTTGATCTCATTCGTGATGTGCGGGATGACCTGCACCGTCTCGCCGAGGTACTCGCCGCGACGCTCCTTGTTGAGCACGTTCCAGTACACCTTGCCGGTCGTGAGGTTGGAGTATTTGTTCAGGTCCTCGTCGATGAAGCGCTCGTAGTGGCCGAGGTCGAGATCGGTCTCCGCGCCGTCCTCGGTGACGTACACCTCGCCGTGCTGATACGGGCTCATGGTGCCGGGGTCGACATTGATATAGGGGTCGAGCTTCTGCGCGGCGACCTTCAGGCCGCGTGCCTTGAGCAGACGGCCGAGCGAAGCTGCCGTGATGCCCTTGCCGAGGCCGGAGACAACGCCGCCGGTCACAAAAATGTACTTGGTCATGATCCACACTCCTCAATCTTCATAGGTACGAATGATATTTTCCGCAATGGTCCGCCGGCGCATACTGGTGTCCATTGCCTGTTTCTCAATGTATTTGTGCGCCTCCGTTTCGGTCATCTGCAGATGCTGCACGAGCAGGAGCTTCGCGCGGTTGATGATGCGGATGTCGGCAACCTTTGCCTCGAGCTTTTCCGTCTTGTGCTGCATCTGCTCGAGCTGGATGCGCACGGCGGTCAGCAGCCGGATGGTCTGCACGATGAGCGACTCCGGCGCGTCGTTCGGCAGCACCAGCACGCCGGACTGCTCGAGCAGGGCGGCGGCCGCATCCGCGTGTTCCGGTGCGGCCAGCAGCAGCACGGCCATGCAGCGCCGTTTTTTGAGCTGCAGCGCCAGCTCCTGGCCGGAGCTGCCGGCGATGGGCTCTGCGATGAGCACACCGTCGATGCCGCCTGCGTCAAACTGTTCGAGCGCCTGACGCGCACCGGCGGCGTGATTGAACGGGACGATGCGCGCCCGCGTGAGCAGGGCGCTGATGCGCTGGGTCTGCGCCTCGGAGCCGGAGACCAGCATGGCGTGCACGGTGTGCAGCGATGTGTTCATGGCAGTCACCTCGGATCGGAAATCTGAGCGGAAAAACAAAAAAGACGCTTCCGATGCCGATAAGGGGCACTTTCCCCCAGGTCATCGTGAAACGTCAGCGTTCTCGAAAAGTTACCATATGAACTTATGCTTGCGGCCGCAAAAACAGCACACAGAATTTTGCCAATCAAAATCCATGTATATAATACACCACGGCATTTGCACGTGTCAAGGATAAAAAAGCGGGCAAATTCGCCGAAAATTCTGTGAAATCCGCCGAAAGAAATTGCGCTTTTCCCGCTTGACATTTTTCCGCAAGAGGCGTATATTTTGCTACATTGAAACGGCAATGGCGTCGTGGAGAGCTCAAGATCTCCGGGCACCAGTGCCGTTTTTTTGTTGTTGACACCGATTTTTGAAATACAGAAAGGGGACCATGCGAGATGGAAAAGATTTCTGACATTTTTGGATCCATGGTATTTAACGATGCCGTCATGCGCGAGCGTCTGCCGAAGGAAACGTACCGGCAGGTGCAGGCGACGATGGAAAAGGGCAAGCGTCTCGATGACGATGCCGCGCGCATCGTGGCCAATGCCATGAAAGACTGGGCGATCGAAAAGGGCGCCACGCACTTCACGCACTGGTTCCAGCCGATGACCGGCATCACCGCCGAGAAACACGACAGCTTCATCTCTCCCTGCGGCGGCGGTCAGGTCATTATGGAGTTCTCCGGCAAGGAGCTCGTCCGCGGCGAGCCGGATGCGTCCAGTTTCCCGTCCGGCGGCCTGCGCGCAACGTTTGAGGCGCGCGGCTACACCGCCTGGGACCCGACGTCCTATGCCTTTATCAAGGACGGTGTGCTGTGCATCCCGACGGCGTTCTGCTCTTACGGCGGCGAGGCGCTCGATAAAAAGACGCCGCTGCTGCGCAGCGCCGAGGCGCTCAACCGTCAGGCCCTGCGTGTGATCCATCTGTTCGGCAATGAGGACGTGACCGCCGTGCGCACGACAGTCGGCCCCGAGCAGGAGTACTTCCTGATCGACAAGTCCGTGTATGACAAGCGCAAGGATCTGATCTATACCGGCCGCACGCTCTTTGGCGCCAAGCCGCCGAAAGGCCAGGAACTGGACGATCACTATTTCGGCAGCATCAAGCCGCGCGTTGCGGCGTTCATGAAGGATCTGGACGAGGAGCTCTGGAAGCTCGGCGTTTACGCCAAGACCGAGCACAACGAAGTGGCGCCCGCGCAGCATGAGCTTGCGCCGGTGTTCACGACCGGCAACATCGCCGCCGACCAGAACCAGCTGACGATGGAGATCATGCAGAAGGTGGCCGCGCGCCACGGCATGGTCTGCCTGCTGCATGAAAAGCCGTTTGCCGGCGTCAACGGTTCCGGCAAGCACAATAACTGGTCCCTGACCACCAACACCGGTATGAACCTGCTCGAGCCCGGCGAGACGCCGGCCGAGAACGCACAGTTTCTGCTCTTCCTGTGCGCGGTGATCCAGGCGGTGGATGATTATCAGGATATGCTGCGCATCAGCGTGGCGTCGGCCGCGAACGACCACCGTCTCGGCGCGAACGAAGCGCCCCCGGCTGTCGTGTCGATGTACGTCGGCGACGAGATCGAGAACATTCTCGATGCCATCGTCAACGAGAAGGCCTATGCCGGCCAGGAAAAGGAGCTGCTGAAGATCGGCGTGCATGCGCTGCCGCGTTTCCCCAAAGACACGACCGATCGCAACCGCACCTCTCCGTTTGCGTTCACCGGCAACAAGTTCGAGTTCCGCATGCCCGGTTCTTCGGCCTCCATTTCCGGCATCAACGTTGTGCTCAACACGGCGGTCGCCGAGAGCCTTGCGCAGTTCGCCGATGCCCTCGAGGGCAGTAAGAACTTTGAGGCCGACCTGCAGGCGCTCATCCGCAGCGTGCTCATCAAGCACAAGCGCATCCTCTTTAACGGCAACGGCTATGACGATGCCTGGCTGGCGGAGGCGGAACGCCGCGGCCTGCTGAACCTGCGCACGACGCCGGAGGCACTGCCGTATTACCTTGCCGACAAGAACGTGGCGCTGTTCACCAAGCACCGTGTCTACACCCGCACCGAGATGGAGGCCCGCTACGAGATCCACCTCGAAAACTACAGCAAGATCCTCAACATCGAGGCGCTGACGATGCTCGAGATGGCGCGGCGCGACATCATGCCCGCCGTCAGCAGCTATCTGCGCGAGCTGTCCGAGACCGCCACGGCGATCCGCGCCGTGTCCGTCACGGCCGACTGCTCGTATGAGGAGAGCATCATCCCCGAAATGTCCGCGCTGCTGGGCGATGCCTACCGCAAGGTCCGCAGTCTGGATGAGGCGCTCATGGGCGCCAAGACCGTCGAGGGCAGCCAGGCGCTGGCCAACTACTACCGCGACAAGGTCTTTTCCGCCATGGCGGAGCTGCGCATCACGATCGACCAGCTCGAGACCATGACGCCGTCCGATAAGTGGCCGGTCCCGTCCTACGGTGATCTGCTGTTCAGCGTGCGGTAAAAAAACGCTTTCTCTTTCTTTTTTCTCTCTTCTTTCATTTTCATACTTCTGTCAAAAGCATTGACGGAGAAAAGTAGCACGGGCGATCATTCCCAGCGAGTGCGGGACGGTGCGAGCCGCATAACAGAGCCTGTGTGAAGAACACTCCCGAGCTGCAATCTGAACAGGCGAGAGCCTCAGTAGGTGCGCCGTCAAAGCCGGACGTTATCCCGGTGCGGTTTGTTAGAACCCGTGAGAAGTAAAATAGGTGGCACCACGATACGCAGCTACTCGTCCTATTGTTGGATGGTAGCTGCGTATTTTTTGATGTATTCAGGAGGAAAAAATCATGTGTTCCATCATCGGTTATCTCGGCTCGTCCATCTCTGCGCAGGATCTGCGCGCCGGCTTTGACAAGACCATTTCCCGCGGTCCGGACGATACGCGCATGCTCCACATCGGCGCGGCGACGCTCGGCTTCCACCGTCTGGCCATCATGGGCCTGCACCCGGAGGGCATGCAGCCGTTCACGCGCGATGGCAGCGCGCTCGTGTGCAACGGCGAGATCTATGGCTTCCGGCCCATCCGCGAGCGGCTCATCGCCGAGGGCGAGACGTTCGAGAGCGAGTCCGACTGTGAGATCCTGCTCCCGCTCTATGAGCGCGAGGGGCTGGACATGTTCCGCGCCCTCGACGCGGAGTTTGCCATGGTCATTTATGATGCCAAGCGCGGCGGCCTCGTCGCGGCGCGCGACCCCATCGGCATCCGCCCGCTGTACTACGGCTATGACGCCGAGGGCGCGATCGTCTTTGCCAGCGAGGCGAAAAACCTCGTCGGCCTCGTGCACGATGTGATGCCGTTTCCTCCCGGACACTATTATGCCGACGGCAAGTTCACCTGCTACCGCGACATGACGCAGGTCGATGCCGTCTGCGAGGACGATCTCGAGACCGTCTGCACCCACATCCGTGAAAAGCTCATCGCCGGTGTGGAGAAGCGGCTCGATGCCGACGCGCCGCTCGGCTTCCTGCTCTCCGGCGGTCTGGACAGCAGCCTCGTGTGCGCCATCTCGGCAAAGCTGCTCAAAAAGCCCATCCGCACGTTCGCCATCGGCATGCGCAGCGATGCCATCGACCTCAAGTACGCCCGCGAGGTGGCGGAGTATCTGCACGCCGACCACACCGAGGTCATCATCACGCCCGAGGACGTCATTCAGGCGCTCCCGGAGGTCGTGGCGCTGCTCGGCACCTATGACATCACGACCATCCGCGCGAGCATCGGCATGTACCTTGTCTGCAAGGCCATCCACGAGCAGACCGACCTGCGCGTGCTGCTCACGGGCGAGATCTCCGATGAGCTCTTCGGCTACAAGTATACCGACTTTGCGCCCAGTCCGGAGGCGTTTCAGGAGGAATCCGCCAAGCGCATCCGCGAGCTGCATATGTACGATGTCCTGCGCGCCGACCGCTGCATCTCCGTCAACAGCCTCGAGGCCCGCGTGCCGTTCGGCGATCTGGACTTCGTGCAGTATGTCATGTCCATTGACCCGGCCAAGAAGTGCAACGTCTACGGCAAGGGCAAATATCTGCTGCGCCACGCCTTTGAGGGCGACTGGCTGCCGCACGATATCCTCATGCGCGAGAAGGCCGCCTTCAGCGACGCGGTCGGCCACTCCATGGTCGACGATCTCAAGGCCTACGCCGAGCAGAAGTACACGGACGAGGAATTCGAGACTCTGCGCCGGAAGTACGACTTTGCGCAGCCGTTCACCAAGGAATCTCTGCTCTACCGTGAGCTGTTCGAGCAGTATTACCCCGGTCAGGCGCACATGATCGCCGATTTCTGGATGCCGAACAAGTCGTGGGCCGGCTGCGACGTGGACGATCCGTCCGCGCGTGTGCTCGCAAACTACGGCGACAGCGGAAAGTGAGGAGAACATGGACGACAATGCGCTGCGCATCCGCACCGCGCACCTGAGCGATGCGCCTGCGCTGCGCGCGATCTACGCGCCGTATGTGGAAAAGACGGCCATCACATTCGAGTACACCGTGCCGGATGTTGAGGAATTTGCCGCGCGCATGCGCGCCACGCTCCGCCGGTATCCGTATCTGGTCGCGGAGCGCGGCGGCGAGCTCGTCGGTTACGCTTACGCCGGGCCGTTCGGCACCCGCGCCGCCTATGACTGGGCGGTGGAGATGAGCATCTACCTGCGCGAGGATCAGCGGCATCAGGGCACCGGCAGGCGGCTGTATGCCGCGCTCGAGGCGGTGCTGCGCGCGCAGAATGTTCAGAATCTCTATGCCTGCATCGGCTACCCGGACGGAGCGGACGATGCGCACCTGACGAAAAACAGCGCACAGTTTCATGCGCACCTCGGCTACCGGCTCGTCGGGGAGTTTTCGCGCTGCGGGTATAAATTCGGCACGTGGTACTCCATGGTCTGGATGGAAAAGAGCATCGGCGCGCACGGAGAAAGCCCCGCGCCCGTGCGCCCGTTCCCGGAGCTCAGCCCGGCAGAGCTCGACGCAATTTTGGATCAAGCATAAAAAAACGGACCGTTTCCAAGGCGGAAACGGTCCGTACTTTTTTTTATCGCTTTTGCAGCAGCTCATATGCGCCTAGCAGCATCTGCGCCGCCTCGGCGCGCGTGATGGACGCCGTGCAGTCGCTGCCGTCCGGATACACGCCGCAGGACGTCAGGCTCGACACGGCGGCGCATGCCCACGCGGGGATATCGTCGCTCTCGAGCGCGGCGGCGGGGGAGGGGTCGAGGAAGTTGCAGAGCATCACGGCCGCCTCGGCCGCCGTGATACCGCGCTGCGCGTCGAACACGATCGCCGTGCCGTCGGAGCAGCCGGCGATGTCGCCGTTCATGACCGCGGTCGCAACATAGGTCTTGGCCCAGGCCGGGATCTGCTCGTCGTCGCCGAAGCCGGTCGAGAGCACGCCCTGCAGCATCGAAGTGCCGGTCAGGCGCGTGCACATGGCGAGAAATTCATCGCGCGGCATCGGGCTGTCGGGGTCGAAGAGATACTGTCCGCCGACCTGCCGGCCGACGCACAGCCCCTGCTCGGCGAGCATGACGGCGGCGTATTCCTCCGGCCGGCCGGCCATGTCGCTGTAGGTGACGTCCGGCTTCTGCTTCTTGATGGAGATGATGACGGTCGCCTCCTGCGATTCGTTGCCGCTGCTGTCGGCGGCGCGGAAGCCGAAGTAGTCGCGCCCGCGCTTGCCGTCGGCGGGCGTGTAGACGAACGTGCCGCTGTCGGTGAGCGTCACGGTGCCCTTGATGGGTTCGGTCGTGATGCGGAAGGTGAGTGGGCTGCCGTCAGGCGCATTGGCGCTGAGCGTGCCGCCGATGGATGTGTTGCGGAATGTGGTCAGCTCCAGATTTTCGGCCACGGGCGCGGCACCGGCGGTGTCCTGCTCGGCAAAACCTGCCGGGACGAGCGCCGCACACAGCGCCAGCGCGCACACGGCCGCAAGAATTTTCTGCTTCATATTGCAAAACCTCCGTGCAAATGTAGGCTGCTCCTAGTTTGCACGGAGGTGGTGGAAATATGCGTTTTGGCCTTACTCGGTCCGCAGGGCGACGACCGGGTCTTTTTTCGCAGCCATGCCCGACGGGATGAGACCCGCGATGAACGTCAGCGCCATGCTGATGAGGATCAGCAAGATCGCGCCGAGCACCGGCAGGATGGCGCTCAGTGTCGGCAGACCGGTCAGATGGTGTACAATGAGGTTGATGGGGATCAGCAGGATCAGCGTACATAGGATGCCGATCACGCCGGCTGTGAAGCCCTCGATGAGCGTCTCGGCATTGAACACGCGCGAAATGTCCTGCTTGCTCGCGCCGATGGAGCGCAGGATGCCGATCTCCTTCGTGCGCTCGAGCACGGAGATGTAGGTGATGATGCCGATCATGATCGACGACACGACGAGCGAGATGGCCACGAAGCCGATGAGCACATAGCTGATGGCGTTGATGATCGTCGTGATGCTGCTCATGAGCAGGCCGACATAGTCGGTGTAGCTGATCTGGTCGTCCTCGGCGGCGCCGGCATTGTAGTCGTCGATGCACGCGGAGATCTGGTCCTTGTTTTCAAAGCTCGAGGCGTAGATGTTGATGGCGCTGGGGGAGTCCTTATCGACGTAGCCGAGCTTTTTCAGGTTGCTGTTGTAGGTTGAGCCGCTTGCCGCTGAGGCGACATAGTTGTCGTACACGTCCGCATACTGGCTGCGGCTGATGCCCTTGGCGTTGATGGCCGAGATGATCTCCTGCGAGGTCATGCCGCTGTAGGCCTTGGCGGTCTCCTGCTGCATCTGCATGGAGAGGATCGCACGCATGTACGGCCGGAAGAAGCGGATGAACGTCTCATCATCCATGGCGTCGATCATTTCCTTCATCTGCTGCGCGGTCTTGCCGCTGGCCTCGAAGATGCCGTTGTCGGCCATCTCTTTGGCGTCGTCGCGGGTGAAGGTGGCCATGGTCTGCGTGAGCGCGGCGTCGAGTGTGGCGTCGTCCGGCGTGGTCATGCACTTGCGGTAGACGGTCGCACGGTCGTCCACGCTCAGCTGATTCAGATAGGCCTGCGCGGCGGCGACCTTCTGGTCGGTCGTGGCGGTCGCGGCGTTCGGGAACGCGGAGCCGGTGAATACGTCCACGTCCGGATTCGCAAGCTGCTTCTGGATGACCTCCGTATTGTCGGCCTGCTCGATGGCGTAGTCCGTCAGGGCGGAGGTATAGCCGATGGAGCCGTAGGTGTTGCCGGTTACGCTGCCCTTGGCCGGGCGCACGATGCCGACGATCTTGAGCTGCACGCCGACGGAATCGTTATTGTAGAGCTGGCGCAGGCCGTCGGCCGTCTGGCTGATGTCCGTGTAGCCGGAGCCGCTGGCCACATAGCCCTCCGACGGGAGGATGAGCTTGAAGCTGCGGCCGCAAAGATCTTCATAGCTCCAGCTATTTTGCGTCGTGTCGATCTGCTGCTTGCTCATGGACTGCATCATGGCGCTGCTGATGTCGTCCATGCTCTCGAGTCCGAGGGCGTAGAGCGTCAGGTCGGAGATCTCGTTGTTTTTGTCCACCACGAGCACGACCTCGTTGTAATTCTGCGGCCAGGCGCCGTAGATCACGTCGTACTGATTCTGCGTCGAGGGGCTCACGAGCTCGCCGTCCTCGCCGGAGAGCAGCTCCTGCCAGACGTTGAAGCCGGAGTAGAAGCCGTCCATGGACTCAAAGTAGGACGAGTAGTCGCCGCCATACATGGACTTCATGACGTTTTGCAGCAGCTCGGTCGTGTCGGCCTTGATGACGGTGCCGTTGGGGTCCTCGGTGTAGACGGCGAAGCCCATGTCATACGTGTACTGGATGCCGCTGATATAGTCATGGATCTTGTTGTCGGGGTTTTCGAGATATTTCTTGAACTCCGGCAGGTTGTTCGACTGGCCGGTCGCGCTGCTGACCATGGAGTTGAGCATGCTGTACATGACCGTGTTGGCGTAGACCTTGTCGAGGTCGTGCGCGTCCTTGTCGTCATCCTTTGTGCCCGACATGGCCGAGAGCATCCCGGACATGTCTACGGGGTTTGCCTCGATCGTCAGCGGGTAGGACGAGAGCGTCTGCTCCTGCACGGTGTCGATGTACGACTGAAAGCCGTGCGAGAGCGACAAAATGAGCGCAATGCCGATGATGCCGATGGACCCCGCGAACGCGGTGAGCAGGGTGCGGGCCTTTTTCGTCATGAGGTTGTGCAGCGACAGGCTCATGGCCGTTGCAAAGCTCATGGAGGTGTGCTCCTTGACCTTGGTGGTCACGGGCGCGGACGTCTCGGATTCCGTGCACGGATTGTCGTCGCCGACGATCCTGCCGTCGAGCAGGCGCACGGTGCGCGTGGCGTATTTCGATGCCAGCTCCGGGTTGTGCGTGACCATGATGATGAGCTTATCTTTTGCGATCTCCTGCAGCAGATTCATGATCTGCACGCTCGTCTCACTGTCGAGCGCGCCGGTCGGCTCGTCGGCGAGCAGGATGTCGGGGTTGTTGACGATGGCGCGCGCGATGGCCACGCGCTGCATCTGGCCGCCGGACATCTGGTTCGGCGCCTTGTCGAGCTGGTCGCCCAGACCGACCTTTTCCAGCGCCTCGACGGCGCGCGCGCGCCGCTCCTCACCAGAGACGCCCGAGAGCGTCAGTGCGAGCTCGACATTTGCCAGCACGCTCTGGTGCGGGATGAGGTTGTAGCTCTGAAAGACAAAGCCGATGGAGTGGTTGCGGTATGTGTCCCAGTCGCGGTCGTCGTACTCCTTCGTGGAGCGGCCGTTGATGATAAGGTCGCCGGAGGTGTAGCGGTCCAGACCGCCGATGATGTTCAGCAGCGTGGTCTTGCCGCAGCCGGACTGGCCCAGGATCGCAACGAACTCGCTCTCGCGAAAGGCGATGCTGATGCCCTTGAGCGCCTCGACCTGCGTCGTGCCGGCCTCATAGACCTTGGTGATGTTTTTCAGTTCCAGCATGGATGGGATGCTCCTTTATATGGATGCCGTGCGGCGGCACGGCCTTAAATACTAATTAAAAAGTATTAGGACATAATGATAAGCGCCGCACCGGCATCCGTCAAGCGGCAGCGCGTCGGTTTTGCTGAATTTTTACTGTTTATTCACAAACGAACACAATACAATTTCCCTGCGTCTGCTGTTGAAACCTGGGGGAATATCTGCTATAATATCTGGCTGCCCGGGTAAGGGGCCTGAACATGATAAATGGAGAGCTTGGAATATGAAAATTGTGATCGTGGGCGCTGGCCGCGTGGGCTATGCCATCGCGGAGCAGCTCCTGATAGAAGGGCATGACATCACCGTCGTCGAGAGCGACCCGGAGCGCGCCGCCTATATTTCCTCCACGCTGGATGTGATCGTGGTCGAGGGCCGCGCGAATGTGGACCAGCTGCGCATCGCCAACGTTGCGGACGCCGATCTGCTCATCGCCGCGACGACTTCGGACGAGACGAACCTCATCAGCTGCATGGTCGGGCGCAAGCTCGGTGCCACGCATACGATCGCGCGCGTGCGCGACGAGGAGTATTATCAGGACGTGGTGCTGCTGCAGGATGAGCTGGGGCTGAGTCTGTCCATCAATCCCGAGCGCACATCTGCCAAGGAGATCTCGCGCACGCTGCGTTTCCCGGCCGCCACGAAGGTCGAGCCGTTTGCCAACGGCCTCGTGGAGCTCGTAGAGTTCAAGCTGCGCGAGGGCAGCAAGCTCGACGGCCTGCGCCTGAACGACTTTCGCGGCCGCTACAGCGACGGCATCCTCATCTGCGCCGTGGAGCGCGAGGGCAGCGTCACGATCCCGAACGGCGACTTTGTGCTCGCCGCCGGGGACTATGTCACCGTGGTCGGTGCGCCGCATGAGCTGCACGAGCTGTTTCGCAAGATCGGCGAGTTCCGCCACGAGGCCGAGAGCGTCCTCATCGTCGGCGGCGGCCGCATTGCCGAGCGGCTGGCGCTGGAGCTGGCGCGCATGCACATCCACTCGACGATCATCGAGCGCGACCCGGCTCGCTGCCGCGTCATGAAAACGCTCCTGCCGGAGGCGACCATCATCTGCGCCGACGGCACGAAGCCGGACGTCCTGCGCGAGGAGGGCCTGCCGGAGGCGGACGCGCTCGTCACGCTCACGGAGTCGGACGAGACGAACCTGATTATTTCCTCCTTTGCCTATCACGAGCAGGTGCCGAAGATCGTCACAAAGGTGGATGAGGATAACTTCATCGAGCTTGCGGAATCGTATGGCCTGACGACGATCATCCAGCCGGCGGATGTGACGGCCGGCCGCATTGTGGAGTATGTCCGCTGGATGCAGAACTCCGCGCACAGCAGCGGCGTGGAGACGCTGCGCATGGTGGCCGACGGACAGGCCGAGGCGCTGGAATTCATCGTGCGCGCCGAGAGCCAGTTTCTCGATGTGCCGCTCAAGGCGCTCAAGCTCAAGGACTCCGTGCTCGTCGCCTCGATCATCCGCCGCGGCAAGTGCCGCGTCCCGTCCGGCAACGACGCCATCGAGCTCGGCGACCGTGTGGTCGTCGTCACCACCAACCATGGTATGCACGAGCTGAAGGACATTCTGAAATAACTGCGGAGAAACCAGCCGCCGCTCCCTGATGGGGAGCGGCGGCTTTGTCGTGTTTTATTCCGGGCGGCGGAAGATGACGACCTGCGCCGGCGTGTCCGGCGTGAGCGTCATGCGGTTGGTGTCGTAGCGTTGGACATTCGCGCCGTTGCCCTCAAAGATGCCGGTGAAATCCTCCGGCGCGCGCAGGCGGTGGTTGCTGTGGCCGGGCGCCTGAAAGTGCATCGGGATGATGACGCGCGGCTGCAGCTGCTCGCAGAGGTAGTAGGCGGTGTCCGGCTCGATCGTGTAGATGCCACCGACGGGGATCATCATCGCGTCGAGTCCCTGCAGCTGCTGCATCTGCTCGGGCGTGGGCTTCGCGCCCAGATCGCCCAGATGCGCCAAGCGCATGCCCTCGGCGGCGAAGATGCGCACCGTGTTCATGCCGCGCAGGCGGCCGCGCATGATGTCGTGGTACGTCTCCAGCTCCGTGACGGCAAACGGGTTTGCCTTACCGGTGTTGCGCAGCGTGACGCCCTCGCGGAAATTGTGGTCGCGGTCCTCGTGGCTGATATAGACGGCGTCCGCCGTCAGCCGCACGTGGGGATAGGCCGTGCCGACGCTGGTGTCCTGAAACGGGTCGATGACGGCGCTGTAGCCGCCGGAGACCAGTTCAAAGCAGGAATGGCCATGCCAGATGATGTCCATAAGATGCACCCCGATCCTCAAATTTTTCTTTATTTTACTTCCGCATCCTGCGATTGTCAATCACCGCGTTTGGGCATGCGGGCCTTGTTTCCCGGGGAAAAATGTGTTAAAATCAGACGCTATGAATACAACTTTGACTTTTGAACAACGCTATGTGCAGGCGCGCAGACGCTTCATTGCGGCGGACTTCGCGAACCTGAACGATATGCAGAGAAAAGCGGTCCTGGCCACGGAAGGCCCACTGCTGCTGCTGGCCGGTGCCGGCAGTGGTAAAACTACGGTGCTCATCCACCGGATCGCGAATCTCATCCAGTACGGCCGCGGGTCCGACACCGACGAGGTGCCGGATTCGGCGACGGAGGCGGATCTTGCGCTGCTCGAGCGCACGGATCTGACGCCGGACGAGCGCCGGCGCGCGCAGTGGGCGGCGGCGGTCGAGCCGGTCGAGCCGTGGCGCATCATCGCCATCACGTTCACGAACAAGGCGGCCGACGAGCTCAAGGACCGCATTGAGCGCATGCTCGGGCCCGAGGCCGCGGCGGACATCTGGGCCTCGACGTTCCACTCCGCGTGCGTGCGCATCCTGCGGCGGGACGCCGATAAGCTCGGCTACCCCAACAGCTTCACGATCTACGACACGTCGGACAGTCAGGCGGTCGTCAAGCACATTCTCAAGGACATGAATCTCGACGAGAAGGCGTTTCCGTACCGCGCCGTGCTCACGGAGATCAGCCGCGCCAAGGATTCCGGCATCACGCCGGAGCAGTATCTGGCGCGCGCGCAGGCCACGCACAACCCGCGCAGCATCCGCATCGGCGAGGTGTACCAGACCTACTGGCAGCGCCTGTTTTCCGCCGGGGCGATGGATTTTGACGACCTGATCTACAACACCGTCCGCCTGCTCGATGAGCATGAGGACGTGCGCGAGCACTGGCAGCGCCGCTTCCGCTACGTGCTCATCGACGAGTATCAGGACACGAACAATCTCCAGTATCAGCTCGCGGCCCTGCTGGCGGACGGCTGGGGCAACATCTGCGTCGTCGGCGACGATGACCAGAGCATTTATAAGTTCCGCGGCGCGACGATCGAGAACATTCTCAACTTTGAAAAGCAGTACAAGCACGCCCGCACCATCCGTCTTGAGCAGAACTACCGCAGCACCGGCCGCATCCTGGACGCGGCCAACCACGTCATCGCCAACAACACCGGCCGCAAGGGCAAAACGCTCTGGACGAAGGCCGAAGCCGGCGACCCGCTCACGCTCTACTGCGCCACGAACGAGAACGACGAGGCACGCTATGTCGCCACGAAGATCATGGACGATTTCGGCCACGGCATGAACTTCCGCGACCATGCTGTGCTCTACCGCATGAACGCGCAGAGCAACTGGATTGAACAGGCCTTCCAGCGCAACGGCATCCCGTACCGCATCGTCGGCGGCACGCGCTTTTTTGACCGTGCCGAGGTCAAGGATATGCTGGCCTATCTGTGCGTCATCCAGACGCCGGGCGACGACCTGCGCCTGACGCGCATCATCAACACGCCTGCCCGCGGCATCGGCGCGCGCACGGTCGAGACGGCCGCGCAGCTCGCGCACGCGCAGCAGACGAGCCTCTTTGACGTCATCCGCCACGCGGACGCCTATCCCGAGCTGCAGCGCAGCCAGATGCGTCTGCGCCAGTTCGCCATCCTGATCGAGGAGCTGCAGGAGCAAGCCAAGACTGTGCCGCCCGATGAGCTCTATGATCTGGTCGTGGAGCGCAGCGGCTATGTCCGCGCCCTTGAGGAGAAGAACACGGCGGAGGACGCTGCGCGCATCGAAAACGTGCAGGAGCTCAAGACGAACATCATCGCCTTTGCCAAGGAGGCCGAAAATCCCACGCTCGCGGGCTTCCTCGATGAGGTCGCGCTCTATACCGACCTCGATAACTACGACCAGACCATGGACTGCGTCACGCTCATGACCATGCACGCGGCCAAGGGCCTGGAGTTTCCGACGGTGTTCATTATCGGCTGCGAGGAGGGCATTTTTCCCGGTCTGCGCTGCATCGGCGAGCCGGACGAGATGGAGGAGGAGCGCCGTCTCTGCTACGTTGCGCTCACCCGCGCGCGTGAGCACCTCATCCTCACGTGTGCCCGGCAGCGTCTGCTCTTCGGCCGCACGACGGCCAACCGCGTCTCCCGCTTTGTCGAGGAGATCCCGGAGGAAGATATCCAGAAGCTGAATGTCCCGCGCGGCTACGGTTATTCCGAGCCCGGCCGTGACCAGCAGCAGTACCCGCCGCGCCGGAGCGCGCCGCGCACCTATACGGTCTCCGCACCGGAGCCGCGGCGCAAGCCGCCCATGCGCCCGGCGCCGCCCGCGGCAAAGCCCGCGTCCGGTGCAGCCCCGACCTTTGCTGTCGGTGACCGCGTCGTGCACAAGGCATTTGGCGACGGTGTCGTCGCAGCGGTCAAGCCCATGGGCGGCGACGCGCTGCTCGTGGTGGAATTTGAGGACTATGGCACCAAGCGTCTCATGATGCGCGCGGCAGGACAATTCATGAAAAAGAAGGGCTGAGCGCGCAAAACGGTATAAAAGATCCACCGGCCAGCAGGCCAGTGGATCTTTTATACGCGTCAAAAGTATTACTTTTCAGTCGCTCATCCTTTCAACTCTACATTCAGGACATGGGCGATGCTTAAGCGCCAAGTAATAGCTTGTAACCCATTCATTCCCGCACTTCTTGCATTTTAATTTAACAGGCATCTTTACACCTGTGTAAGATAATAATGCTACATCATCTGTTTCGATTTTCGCTTTTGCTTTATCTGTTCTTTCTTTTTGGAGATCGACACGTTCCTGAATAGAAAAGAACACTTCTGATATAGTAAACTTGATCACAAATGGGTAAATTTCTAATTGAGTACGTAATAAAAAGCACCTTCTTCCTCCAGCTTCATAGTAAAGTTGCTCTTTATAATTCTGAATAGAAGCTGATGCCGCTTTTATTTCTAACACAGCAGAATCTGACGACAGATCACAAATAGCCAAAATTTTTTCATCAGGATGAACTATTAATTCTTGTGATTTTATTTCTTCACCCGGGAAAATTTCGTTCGAAATATAGGCCATTAACGGTTTGATTTCCTCTTTGATTTTTTGGATTCCGGTATTGATGTTTCTTTCGTGTACCTCATCCTGCGGCCTAATCGCAGTCACTGACCCATCAGGGTTAAATGTCATGGGCATAACATCAATTTCCGAAGGCAATTCTCCAATGAACTGGAGTTTCTTTTTGTTTTCAAGCAATTCTTTTCGAGAATCCACTTTTTTAACATGAAGCATTGAATTGATCAAATGCTCAAGTATCTTGCCATTAAAATCTGACTGATATTTTGTCAGGCCATCTGCCGGGATTGTCAGGGAAAAGACATTTTTTTCTTCACATGTTATTTTGGGGAGTGACGGCAAATAATATTTCATATTTGTGTATGTTGTAATATAGCTTACTGGGACAATATATTCATCATTAAATTCAAACACTTTGTTCTGTGTTACCAATAAACGATGACCATTCATATGCATAAACAACTGCCATTCAAGAACGCAGTCATTGTGACCGGAATGAACACTTTGAATATTATCAACGCCGTATAATCTACATAAATTATCCTTGGTTATATTCCCCTCAGAAAATCGCGACGAAATAATCTCATGCTTAAAATTATAAAAGGCAAAGTATTCAATCCCATGCAAATGATGCCTTTGAAAATATTTCACCATGAATCTCTCATCAATATTTCCATAAGTCAATATTGTTCGCTCTTTTAATTCGTAAGTATGAATCAACTCATCAACTTCATCCTGAGTTAGTGGCAAGCGATTTTTCAGGTCGCTTGTCGTAATACCATTTATCTCCGTTCGTGTTGCTTCTGAATTTAGCTCTAATGGCAAAAAGCGATTATACATTTCACCAGTATCTGGCTTATAAATAGATATAGATAAAAGATCGTCTCTTACTGATGAAAGGCCATTTGTTTCAACATCAAGAACAACATATTTTGAAGGGTCAACATTTGGTGAATCTGACTTCAATATGGTTCATCCTTTCCTGAATCATATTATCATTTGCTCCTATGTCTAATAGATGCGCCCTGCTTTTATGGCGCACGCACATTGCAGATGCTATATAATTGCTTTTTACTATATCAACTGAGCGTGGTTTTGTCGAGGAAAATTTTTACTCATACCGCGAAAGTTCAAGAAATAACCTACCACCGACCCGCAGATTGGTGGATGTTTTCGCTCAGTCGAGCAGTCTTGCAAGCTCGCCGGCGTCGGCAGCGAACTGCTGCGCGCCTGCGCGCTCGAGCACGTCCCGGTCGCGAAAGCCCCACAGCACGCTGATACACGGCAGATTTGCCGCACGCGCCGTGGCAATATCAACCTCGGAATCGCCGACAAAGACCGTTCCGGCGGGATCGGCGCCGAGCTGTTCCATGGCGGCCAGCAGCATGTCCGGCGCCGGCTTGCGCCGGATGGCCGCCGTTTCGCCGACAGCGATCGGGACTGCGTCGGCGAAGAAATCCGCCCGCAGTGCGCGCACGGCCTCGTCCGGCTTGTTGGACACGATGGCGAGCTTGCACCCCTGCGCGTGCAGCGCGCGCAGCAGCGCAGCGACGCCGGGGTAGGGGGCGGTCTCGATGCGGCAGTGGGCGGCGTAGTCGGCGTTGTATTCCGCCAGCAGCGTCTCAAACAGCGCGCTGTCCGTTCCGGTCGGGACGGACAGCTCCATCAGCCGCCGGGCCCCATTGCCGAGCGCGGCGCGCATCTGCTGCCGCGTGCGCTCCGGCAGGCCGTGGCGGGTGAGCGTGCGGTTCATGGCGGCGGTCAGGTCGCCGAGCGTGTCGAGCAGCGTGCCGTCGAGGTCAAAAAGTACGGATGTGTAGCGCATAAATATCTCTCCTTTGTTCTGGCACACTTATAACGCATTTTGCGCACGGTGTCAACCAAAAAACAAGTTGACATCCGCTGCCGAATATGCTACTATAATGCAGCGCGCTGGCCGCGCGTCCATATGGAAAGTGGAATTCGGCTTGGAGAAGTACCCAAGTGGCCGAAGGGGCTCCCCTGCTAAGGGAGTAGGCTGTGATAAGCGGCGCGAGGGTTCAAATCCCTCCTTCTCCGCCAAAAACAAGACGCCGATCATCGGCGTCTTGTTTCTCTATCTGCATATGTGGAGAGTTACCGAAGTGGTCATAACGGGGCGGTCTTGAAAACCGTTAGGCGGCAACGCCACAGGGGTTCGAATCCCTTACTCTCCGCCATAAGTCCACCGTGATTTTGGATCACGGTGGACTTTTTCCATGCCTGAAAACCGCTTGAGATCAGGGGCTTTCGGCTGTTTCAGCTTATAACAAATCCCCGCTGCGGAGCGATTCTGCGGCGGGAATTCGTACAGCCGAAACAGAACTGAATTTTGATCATCTGCTCGAGTTCGCGGTTTTTTGTCCGGCCTTCTTATTCTGCGATGTAGCCGAGCTTGTCCAACAGCGTCTGGTCGACGCGCAATGTGTACCGGCTCAGGTTGCCTTTCATTTTGCCGTCCCTCCGTGACGAAGTATTGACAAAATTCCAGCGTCATATGGTTGCAAAATGCAGAAATGACGCATATTTGACGCATAACGGTAAGCGCAAATGAGCGTTCTATACAGAACTTCGCATTGCATGCGCACGCCTTTCCGTTAGAACGCAGATTTTTTCGCAACGCCTTGTAATGCCGCAATCGCGTGCGCTATAATCGACACATTATGAGGGCTTGCCTGTCGAATACACAGACCACTACAAGTGCCCATGAAAGGAGAAATCATTATGAATCCCAGACTTTCCACCAAAATCCTGCGTCCCGACTTTCAGGGCGAGTTTACGGCAAGCATTCTTGCGGCAGCGGCATCTCCTGACCTGATTTCTTTCGCGGGCGGTCTGCCGAACCCGGTCTCTTTCCCGGTCGAGGCGATGGACAAGGCAACGCACAAAGTTCTTGAGAAAAACGGCGTCATGGCGCTGCAGTACAGCGGCACGCAGGGCTATCTGCCGCTGCGCGAGTGGGTCGCAAAGCGCTATGAGACAATGGGCGTCTACGGCGTGACGGCCGACGACATCATCATCACCAACGGCTCGCAGCAGGTGCTGACGATGATCGGCGCGTGCATGCTCGACCCCGGCGATAAGGTGATCGTCGAGAACCCGACCTACCTCGTCGCGCTGCAGTCGTTCCACTTCTTCGACCCCGAGATCCTGCCTGTCACCATCAACCCCGACGGCATCGACTGCGACGAGCTGGCGGCGACCGTGCAGGCCAACCCGGACGTGAAGTTTGCTTATGTCATCCCGAACTTCCAGAACCCCACCGGCCTGAGCTACAGTCAGAAAGTGCATGACCGCGTCGTGGAGATCTTCCGGGGCACGGACATCGTCGTGCTGGAGGATAACCCGTACCGTGAGCTGCGCTTTTCCGGCACCGCGACCGACAGCTTCGGCAAGGAGCTGGGCGAGCAGTGCTGCATGCTCGGCACGTTCTCCAAGATCGTCGCCCCCGGCATGCGCATCGGCTGGGTGTGCGTGCGCAACAAGGCGCTGCGCGAAAAGCTCCTGAGCTACAAGGCGACCGCCGACCTGCACACCAACATCTTCTCGCAGCTTGTTCTGGCGCAGTACCTCGCGGACAACGACATCGATGCGCACATCGAGAAGACGAAAGTGCTCTACAAGCACAAGGCGGAGCTGATGATGGACTGCATGCGCAAGTACCTCCCGGAGGGCGTGGAGTTCACGCCGACGGAGGGCGGCATGTTCCTGTGGGCCAAGCTGCCGAACGGTATGTCCGCAGTTGACCTTTACCGCGTCGCGCTCGCAAAGGGCGTCGCCATCTGCCCGGGCGACCCGTTCTATGAAAAGGAGCGCAACGTCAGCACGTTCCGCATCAATTACTCCAACAGCAGCGACGAGGTCATCGAAAAGGGCATCCGCATCCTCGGCGAAGCCTGCGCGGAGCTGATCGCGAAGAAGGACAACTGATTTCAGACGAAAATAACCAAACAGCCGCACCGTGACGCCACGGTGCGGCTGATTTTTATACGTAGGATTTCGTTCTGCGCATATCGAGCACCAGCTCCGGATCCTCTGCGCGCATCCGCTCCAGGATGCCGGTCAGCGCGTCCGGGTCGCGCGTGATCGCGTCCAGCTCCGGCTGCGTGAGGCCGACGAGCTGCAAAAACGCGACCCTGCCGTGCACCGTCTCGATTGGTGCGACGGTCGTGTCGCTGACGATGGCCAGCCCCGTGATGGCCGAGTCCAGCTCCGGGTGCAGGGAGCTGCCGTCGCCGGGGATGTACGCGCCCGGCTCAAAGTAATTGCCGGTCTGGTACGTGTAGCGCGCCAGCTGGGCCAGCAGGTCGAGCGCCCACGTGCCGGTCTCGGCATAGCTCTCGCGCACCTTCATCGTCATTTCATAGCCCCATTTGCTGTACTCGGCACCGAAGGCCGCCATGCTCGGGTACAGCTCGCTCATGCCGTAGGTGACGATGTGCTGATAGCCCTTACCTGTGTCATAGACGGCGAAGCCGTCGAGATACTCGTCGCCGCCAAAGGCCGCGCGGTCATGCAGCTCGCTCTCAAAGCACACCGGCTCCGTCTTGGGGTAGCGCTTGGCAAAGGCCGCCTCGATCGCGTCGCGGCCCGGGGACCAGTCGGGGTGCTTTTTCATCCGCTTTGCGTATTCTTCTCTCGTCATATCGTCTCCGCCTTTCGTCGATTTACTCCAGTGCTTCGTGCACGGAAAAATGGTTCTTGTGATAGCTCAGCAGCCCCTCGCGCTGCATCCGCGACAGCTCGCTGCACATGGCGCTGCGGTCCACGCCCAGATAGTCGGCCAGCTGCTGGCGGTTGTAGGGGATGTCAAAGCTGTATTGCCCGGCGCGTTTCACGCACTCGGAAAAGTACGACATGAGCCGGGCGCGAATGCCCTTCGGCGCCGTGTGCAGGATGCGCTGCGAGAGCTGCAGATTCTTGGCCGCGCACACGGTCAGCAGGTTCTGGATGAGCTTGGCGTGAAACGGGCAGGCGTTCGTGCAGGTCGTGAGCACCTTGCCGATGTTCAAAAACAGCACCTCGGTGTCCTCAGAGGCGGTCACGCTGATGAGCAGCGGCTCGCCCGGGATGCAGGCATAGGGCTCGGCAAACACCTCACCGGGGCCGACGTGGCCGAGCAGACTGTGGTTGCCCCAGACGTCGTCATAGCCGATCATGGCCATGCCGGAGAGCACCATGCCGAGCTGTTCGGTCGGCGCGCCCTCGGCGAGAATGGTCTCGCCCCGGTCGTAGTGCTTTTGCACCGCGCCGAGACATTGCAGCAGCAGCGGCAGCTCATCGGCGCCGATGCCGCGAAAGAGATGCGTGTTGGATAGCGTGATGTGCATTTTTTTGCTCCATTTGTTGTTCTGACAACGGATTTGTGGGTCTTATTATGCTATCTTATGCGCAGAAAGTCAAGACCGCCGGGCGGGGACCCGGACGATTTTTAGAAAGGGAAGGGATATTATGATCCGCAAGATCATCCACATTGACGAAGAAAAGTGCAACGGCTGCGGTGCGTGCGCGACGGCCTGCCACGAGGGCGCCATCGGCATCGTGAACGGCAAGGCCAAGCTCCTGCGCGACGATTACTGCGACGGGTTCGGCGACTGCCTGCCCGCCTGCCCGATGGATGCCATCCATTTCGTCGAGCGCGAAGCGGCGGCGTATGACGAGGCGGCCGTGCAGGCCAACAAGCGCAAAAAGCAGGCGGAGGCCGCGCACGCCGCACACGCCGGCGGCTGCCCCGGCCATCAGATGCACCGTTTCCAGCGCGAGGAGACGGCACAGGCAGCGGCTCCGGCGGCACAGCCGTCGCAGCTCGGCCAGTGGCCGTGCCAGATCAAGCTCGTGCCGGTCAACGCGCCGTATTTTCAGGGCGCGAAGCTGCTCATCGCGGCCGACTGCACGGCGTATGCCTACGCGAACATGCATAGCGAGTTCATGAAAGGGAAGATCTCGCTCATCGGCTGCCCGAAGCTCGACGCGGTGGATTACACCGACAAGCTTACGGAGATCATCCGGGGCAACGACATTCAGAGCGTGACCATCGTGCGCATGGAGGTGCCGTGCTGCGGCGGACTCGAGCATGCGGCGCGGGAGGCGCTGCGCGCGAGCGGGAAGTTCCTGCCGTGGCAGGTCGTCACGATCTCGATCGACGGGAAGATCCTCGACCGCTGAGCCCGGTTTCCCGGCCCTGCCTGCGTGAGCAGGCAGGGCCAACGGGCGTGTTTTTCATTTCGTGAAAAATATGCGGCAGGGGGTTGACAAATCCAAAAATATCTGTATAATATCATTTGTTCGTAGCGGAATTGTGTAATGGTAGCACACCGGACTCTGACTCCGTTTGTGAGGGTTCGAATCCTTCTTCCGCTGCCAACAGAAACGCCCTTGTCATTGACAAGGGCGTTTTTTTTATCGCACACTTCTGACGTTCATGAAAAAAGCCTCTGCCGGCCGGCAGAGGCTTTTTTCGTTTCGTGCGCTGCTTATTTGTCCAGATAGCTGGTCAGCAGCTCCTGCAGCAGCTCGTCGCGGTCGAGGCGGCAGATGAGGCTGCGGGCGTTGTTGTAGTTGGTGATATACGTCGGGTCCTCCGAGAGAATATAGCCGACGAGCTGGTTGATGGGGTTGTACCCTTTGACAACAAGGGAATGATACACGGAAGTGAGGATCTCCTTCATTTCTGTTTTGTTGTCGATCGCATTAAACCGTCTGGTTGCGTCTTCCATGCGAAGCCCTCCCTTATACAAGTTCTTGTGCTCATTATACCAAAAAACACAAGACTGTAAAGTCAATTTTCCAACTGTTTTCAAAAAAAGTTCTGAAATATTTCTTAAAATATTCCAAATCTTGACGCGGCTCAGCGGATGGTCGCGTTAAAGGTTTCCTTGAGCGCCTTGAGGACGCTCTGCATCGTCTCCTCGGCGTGGTCGTCGGTGAGCGTCTGGTCGTCGGCGCGCAGCGTCAGCGAGAAGGCGACGCTCTTGTACCCGGCCGGGATCGGCGCGCCGGTGTACACGTCGAACAACTCGCAGCCCTTGAGATACTGCCCGCCGGCGGCGAGGATGCACGCCGAGAGCTTGGCGACCGGGATGTCGGCACTGCAGACGATGGCAATGTCACGCGTCACGGCCGGGAAGCGCGGCAGCGGCGTGTAGACCGGGGTCGCGCCGCGGGCGGCGAGCATGCCGTCAAGCCGGAGCTCGGCCGTGTAGAGCTCTGTGTCCACGCCGTAGTTTTCTGCGGCGAGCGGATGGATCTGGCCGAGCACGCCCAGCAGCTTGCCGCCGGCGTAGACCTGCGCGCAGCGGCCGGGGTGATAGGACGGGTTGTTGTGCTCTGCCTCGAACGTCACGTCCGTGATGCGCAGGCCGGCGAGGATGCGCTCGACCGCGCCCTTGAGCTGGAAGAAGTCCATCCCGCCGCCGTAGCCGCCGAGGCACAGCAGCTTCGGCTCGTCGGCCATGCCGTCCGGGCGGGCGAAGTAGACCTTGCCGATCTCGTAGAGACGCACGGCCTTGTTGCGATAGTTATAGTTGCGCGTGAGGATCTCGAGCATGGACGGCAGGATCGTCGTGCGCATGATGGAGGTGTCCTCACCGAGCGGGTTGAGGATCTTCATGGAGTCGCGCAGCGGGGAGTCCGCCGGCAGACGGATCTTGTCATAGTACGACGGGCTGATGAACGAGTAGGTGATGATCTCGCTGTAGCCGAGCGCGCGGGCCATGGTGCCGATGCTGCGCTCCGCCTTCTGCGCGTCAGTATAGCCGCCGCTGGTGGTCTGGCCGCGCATGAGCGTGCAGGGGATGTTGTTGTAGCCGTAGAAGCGGGCGATCTCTTCGGCGATGTCGGAGTAGTGCTCCACGTCGCCGCGCCAGGATGGGACGATGATCGTGTCGCCGTCGAGTTCGAAGCCGAGCGCGAGCAGGATGCGGCGCATCTCCGCCTCGGACACATCCGTGCCGAGCAGGCCGTTGACTTTGTCCGGCTCGAGCTTCACGGTCTTGGGCACGATGGGTTCGGGCAGCACGTCGATGGTGCCGCGCATGACCTCGCCGCAGCCGAGCAGCTCCACGAGCTCGCACGCGCGATTCACGGCCGCGACGGTGTTCATCGGGTCGAGGCCCTTCTCGAAGCGGCCGGAGGCCTCCGTGCGCATGCCAAGCGCGGCGGCTGTGCGGCGGATGCTCGTGCCGTTGAAGTTTGCGCCCTCAAAGACGACCATGGCCGTGTCACCGACGATCTCGGAGTTGGCGCCGCCCATGACGCCGGCCACCGCGACGGGCTTTTCCTCGTCGCAGATGCACAGCATGTTCGGCGTGAGCTTACGCGCATTGCCGTCGAGCGTCTGGATGGTCTCGCCCTCGCGCGCGGTGCGCACGATGATCTGCTTGCCGCCGATGCACGAGAAGTCGAACGCGTGCATGGGCTGGCCGTACTCGAGCATGACGTAGTTGGTAATATCAACAATATTGTTGATCGGGCGCACGCCGCAGTTGCGCAGGCGCTCGCGCATCCACGCCGGGGACGGCGCGATCTTGACATTGCGCACCATGCGCGCAGTGTAGCGCGGGCAGAGCGCCGGATCGTCGATGCGGATGCTGACGTGGTCGTGAATGTCCTCGCCGCTGCCGGGCACATTGGGCGTGTGCAGCTTCAGGGGCTTGTCAAACGTCACGGCGGCCTCGCGCGCCAGACCGATCACGGACAGGCAGTCCGGGCGGTTCGGCGTGATCTCGAACTCGACCACGTGGTCATCCATGCCGATGACGGCGGCGATGTCGTCGCCGGGCTTCACGCCCTCCTCCTGCATGACCCACAGGCCGTCCTCGATGGCGTAGGGGTAGTCATGCAGCGTCAGGCCGAGCTCCTTGAGCGAGCACATCATGCCGTTGGAGCGTTCCCCGCGCAGCATGCCGGCGTGGATCTCCTTGCCGTCGGGCAGGAGGGAGCCGTCGAGCGCGACGGGCACCATATTGCCGACCTTCTGGTTCTGTGCGCCGGTGACGATCTGCAGAGGCTTATCGCCGCCGACGTCGACCTGGCAGACCCACATGTGGTCGGAGTTCGTATGGCGCACCATCTCCACGATGCGGCCCGCGACGACGTTCTGAATGTTCTTGTGCAGATCCGTGAACGTCTCCACCTTGGAGCCGGAGAGGGTCATTGCCTCGGAAAAGTCGTGATCGGCCCAGGCCGAGCAGTCTACGAATTCATTGAGCCATTTTCTGCTTAAAATCATGGTAGCCTCTCCTTTCTCAGAACTGCTGCAGGAAGCGCACGTCGTTTTCGAAGATCAGGCGCAGGTCGCTGATCTTGAACCGGCGCATCGCCAGACGCTCCAGGCCCATGCCGAAGGCCCAGCCGGAGTAGACGTCCGTGTCGATGCCGCAGCCCTCGAGCACCTTCGGGTGGATCATGCCGGCGCCGAGGATCTCGATCCAGCCCTCACCCTTGCAGGTGGGGCAGCCCTTGCCACCGCACTTGTGGCACTGCACATCCATCTCGCAGCTCGGCTCGGTGAACGGGAAGTGGTGCGGGCGGAAGCGGGTGACGGTGTTCTCACCGTAGAGCTTCTTGACGAGCGTGTTAAGCGTGCCCTTCAGGTCCGCCATCGTGACGCCCTTGTCGATGACCATGCCCTCGATCTGGTGGAACATGGGCGAGTGCGTGGCGTCGACTTCATCCTTGCGGTAGACGCGGCCGGGGGCGACCATGCGGATCGGCAGCGGCTTGCTCTCCATGGCGCGCACCTGCATCGGGGAGGTCTGCGTGCGCAGGAGGATGCTGCTGTCCTCGGTCAGATAAAACGTGTCCGACCACTCGCGGGCGGGGTGGCCCTCGCTGGTGTTGAGCTTGGTGAAGTTATATTCGGCCTCTTCGATCTCGGGGCCTTCGAGGATCTCGAAGCCCATGCCGACGAAGATGTCCTTGATCTCATCGAGTACGATATACATCGGGTGCTGGTGGCCGAGTTCCGGTGCCTTGCCGGGCATGGTCACATCGAGCGTTTCCGCCTTGAGACGCATCTCGAGCATGCGTGCGTTGAGCGCCTCACGGCGCTGGTCGAGCGCTTCCTCCAGCTCGGCGCGCACCTGGTTTGCCAGCTGGCCCATGGCCGGGCGCTCCTCCGCCGACAGGCGGCCCATCTGCTTGAGGATGGCGGTCAGCTCACCCTTTTTGCCGAGGTACTTCACGCGCAGGTTTTCCAGCGCGGTGACGTCGTCCGCCTGCAAAATGGCGGCGACGGAAGCCTCGCGCAGCTTCTGCAGCATTTCTTTCATGCAAACAACTCCTCCGTTGCAAGATTTTCGTGGTTCGTTGCGTTCCTTGCCGGATCGCGGACAAAAAAAGATCCTCCCGTCCCGCATACAGGGACGAAAGGAAACTTCCGCGGTACCACCCGAATTCGGCGCGTGTGCGCCGCACTCTGTGCGCGGTAACGGGCGGACCCGCCGGGGATTGGCCGGAGCTCACGGGCGAACAAAGTACGTTTCTCGCAGGACGCTCTCAGCCGGCGGCGTCCCTCTCTGGTGCGGAACCTTGGTACTATTTTCCCGATCCAAGCAATAAACTCAATAACAAAGCTATTTATACCACACTTTGCGCCACAAATCAATGTAAAAGGGGAAGAAAATTTGACGCGGCGCGCCGAAAACGTTATAATAATCGGAGAAAAATCATCCCTTTTCCGTCCGGGAGGCAGATCATGCACCGTATTGCGTCCTGCGCGCCGTATTTGCCGCGGCGCGCGTCCGATACCAACAAATATGACTATGGCCGCGTGCTCATCGTCGGCGGCTGCGTCGGCTACACCGGCGCGCCGACGCTGTGCGCCCGCGCGGCTCTGCGCTGCGGCGCCGGATTGGTGTCCGTCGGCGTGCCGGAGGCGATCTATGCCGTCACCGCCGTGAAAAACGATGAGGCGATGCCGTTCCCCTTGCCGTCGGCGGAGGGGAAGCTGGCGCGCGACGCCTTGCCGGAGCTGCTCGCGCGGCTGCAAAAGAGCGACGTGTGCGTGCTCGGTCCCGGTCTGGGGCGCAGCGATGCGCTCACGGCGCTGGTGCAGGCGGTCGTTACGCAGTCCGGCACATCGCTCGTGCTGGATGCCGACGCGCTCTTTGCCGTCGCGCAGGACGTGACGGTGCTCGACCGCGCCCGCGCGCCCATCGTGCTCACGCCACACGACGGAGAGTTTGCCCGGCTGGCCGGGCCGGATGCAGCCGGCAGGGCAGAGGCGGCGTCCGATTTTGCCGTCCGGCACGGCTGCACGGTCGTGCGCAAGGGGCCGGAGACGGTCTGCGCGTTCCCGGACGGGGACGCGGCGGTGCTGCGTGCCGGTAATCCCGGCATGGCCAAGGGCGGCAGCGGCGACGTGCTGGCGGGCATGCTCGGCGCGCTGCTGTGCCAGATGCCTGCGCGCGACGCGGTCCAGACCGCCGTCTGGCTGCACGGCCGGGCGGGCGACCTCTGCGCCGGGCGCATGGGCGAATATGCGATGAACCCGACCGATGTGATCGCGGCCCTGCCGGAGGTCACAAAACCCATCATCCGATAGGAGGCAGTATGCAGCGCAGAGCGATCGCTGCACTGATGATAAGCCTGCTGCTGTTGTCCGCGTGCGGACACGGCGCGGGAGAGCAGACATTCGAAGCCTTTCGTGACACGCTCACGGGCAAATTCGTCACCACGACGGCGCAGGTGCGCGTCCAGCGCGGCGACACGGTCACGGACTATACGCTCACCTGTCAGGAGCTGCCGGACGGCTATGACCTCACGGTCACGGCGCCGGAACAGGCGGCCGGCGTCACGGCCCACCTGCGCGACGGAGCAAGCACGCTTGCCTTTGACGACATCATCCTCCCGGCGGGCAATCTCAACGGCGCGGGCCTGACGCCGCTGACGGCGCTGCCCTATGTGGTGGAGGCCATCCGCAGCGGCTATGTCGACCTGACGTGGACGGAGGACGGGCTGCAGGTCGTGCAGCTCATCACGGACGATCATACCGCCGTGCGTCTGTATCTGGACGGCACGGTGCCGCAGTGCGCGGAACTGTCGGTTGACGACGCGCTCTGTCTGCGCTGCACCATAGAAAACTGGAATCTGGAACAAGGAAGTACGAACGATGAATCGCAAGATCAGAACCTGGGTAGAGATCAGTCTCAATGACTTGGAACACAATTATCGCGAGATCAGCAGCCGCCTGCCGGACGGCTGCCAGATGCTCGGCGTCTGCAAGGCCAATGCCTACGGCCACGGCGCGGTGCGCGTGGCGCAGCGGCTGCAGCGGGCGGGCTGCCAATGGGTGGCCGTCAACTGCTATGACGAGGCCGAGGAGCTGCGCGCCGCCGGCGTGACGATGAACATCCTGCTGCTCGGCCCGCAGTCGGCGAATATCGCGGTCGATCTGGCCACACTCGGCGTGACGCAGGCGGTCGGCAGCATCGAATATGCACGCGAGCTCAACCGCTTTCTCGCCGGCACCGGCCTGCGTCTGGACGCGCACATGAAGCTCGAGACCGGCATGGGCCGCACGGGCTTTGACGTGCATGACGACAGCCACCTCGACGAGATGATCGAGGCGCTCTCGCTGCCGCACCTGAACTTCACGGGCGTGTTCACGCACTTTGCCGTCTCGGACGAAAACGGAGATCCGTACACGCAGCTGCAGTTTTCGCGCTTTACGCACGCGATCGAGCGCATGGAACAGGCGACCGGCCACCACTTCGCCATCCGTCATTGCGCCAACAGCGGCGCTGTCATCAACTATCCCGAGATGCACCTCGACATGGTGCGCCCCGGTCTGCTGCTCTACGGCGTGTTCCCGGCCAAAGAGACCGGCGGGCTTGACCTGCGCCCGGCCATGTCGCTCTACAGTCGCGTGTCCGAGGTGACGCATCACCATGCGGGCGACACGATCAGCTACGGGCGCACGTTTACCTGCCCGCGGGATATGCGCCTGGCCGTGCTGCCGGTCGGCTATGCCGACGGGCTGCTGCGCAGCCTCTCCGGCAAGGGTGATGTGCTGCTGCACGGTAAGCGCGCGCCGCAGGTCGGCCGCATCTGCATGGATATGTGCATGGTCGATGTTACGGACATCCCCGATGTGCAGCCCGGCGACGTGGCCACGATCTTCGGCCGCGATCTCTCGGTGGCCGAGCAGGCGGACAAGGCCGGCACCATCCCGTATGAGCTGCTGTGTGCCATGAGTCAGCGCGTGCAGCGCGTGTATATCGACTGAAGTATAAATTTCGCTCCGATGGCGAAAATAACTGTGCCCCTACATATCGACCGGGGCAAATATTCCATCGGAGATGAAATCTATGAATCCAGTTCGACGCGGAGATATTTATTATGCCGACCTCAGTCCGGTGGTCGGCAGCGAGCAGGGCGGCATGCGCCCCGTGCTCATCATTCAGAACGACACCGGCAACCGCCACAGCCCGACGGTGATCGCTGCCGCGATCACGTCGCAGACCGGCAAGGCCAACCTGCCCACGCACATCTCGCTCGCAGCGCGCAGCTGCGGCCTGACGCGCGACAGCGTGATCCTGCTCGAGCAGGTGCGCACGCTCGATAAGTCGCGCCTGCGCGAGCGCATGGGCCGCCTGGATGAGCCTGCGATGCATCAGGTGGACAACGCGATCGCCGTGAGCTTTGGCCTGCCGCAGTAAACACCCACGCTTTCTAACGGAGGGACGGTTATGAAGAAAAAGACACTGACCACCATCATCCTCATCGTCGCGCTGGCCATGGTTGCCGCCGTGACCGTGTACGCCGTCGCGAATTACGGCACGAAGGACGACCCGCTTGTCACATCCAGCTACCTGCAGGATGTGGTGCAGCCGCGCATGGAGGATGCCTACCGTTCCACGCTCGACGGCCAGGTCCGCGAGATGGAGGATCAGTTTGCCGATCAGGTCGCCGCCGCGGGCGGGTCGTATGTGCTCGTGACGCTCGAAAGCGGCCAGACGCTCACCGGCCGCGCCGGCACGGAGATCCTTATGCGCACGGGCACTGCCGCCGTGACGCAGAGTGCCGCCATTGACCTCACGACCGGTGAGACCGCCGCCGTCGGGGCAAAGCTCGCGGAAAACCACCTGTACCTCGTACAGGCGGACGACGCCGGTATTCAGGCATCCGCCGACACCACCGTCATGGTGCGCGGCGGCTACAGCGTCGGCTGACCCGGTTCTAAATGCATCACTCCCGCGCATAGTCTGATGCGGGAGTGATTTTTTATGCCTGATTATCCGATCCTGCAGCAAAACAAGCCCATCGGCACGCTGACCGTGACACAGGAGGGACTGTTCACGGTGTTTTCCGCGCGGGCAAAGACGGACGCCGACCGCCTGCGGCTCGCCGTGTGCGGCGAGCGGTCGCGCGCGTATCTCGGCCTGATGCTGCCGGACAGGAGCGGCTGGCTCACGCTGCGCAGGCGGCTCACGCGGCTCGAGCGCGCGCGCCTGCCGGAGCCGATCCTGTTTGCGGCCGACGAGACATGGGACATTCCGGACGCGCCGGCCCCGGCCAAGGACCCGGCGCAGGCGCAAACGTCTGCGCCGGACGACGGACTTGACGTGCTCTGGTATTCCGCGCCGGACGGGGTGCTCACCACGTTTGACGGCAAGCGGATGCTCATTGCCATTCCGGCGGACACGCCGAACCTGCCGCGCGGCGCTGAGACCGTGCTGCGCGAGATCGACGGCCGGCCGTACCTCATTTTTCCGCGCTGAATTGCAATTCCGGCGCCGGCGTGGTATACTCATGGCAAGAAAAAGACAAAGGAGCATATCGCGATGAGAATGAGCGATTTGATCGTGAAAAAGCGCGACGGGCAGGCCCTCACGACGGAGGAGATCCGCTATATGATCGACGGCTACAGCCGCGGTGAGATCCCGGATTATCAGATGTCCGCCATGATGATGGCCATCTATTTCCGCGGCATGGACCGGCGCGAGACGCTGGACCTGACCATGGCCATGATGCACAGCGGTGAGACGCTGGATCTGTCGGGCGTGTCCGGCGTCAAGGCGGACAAACACTCGACCGGCGGCGTGGGCGACAAGACATCGCTCGTACTCGTGCCGATGGTGGCGAGCCTCGGCGTGAAGATGGCGAAGATGTCCGGCCGCGGCCTCGGTCACACGGGCGGCACGCTCGACAAGCTCGAGAGCATTCCGGGCTTCAACATCAACCTGCCCATGGAGCGCTTTCTGGAGAATGTGGACCGCGTCGGCATGGTCATCGCCGGTCAGACGGCGAACCTCGACCCTGCGGATAAGAAGCTCTACGCCCTGCGCGACGTGACCGGCACCGTGGCGAGCATCCCGCTCATCGTCAGCAGCATCATGTCCAAGAAGCTGGCCGCCGGCGCGGACATCATCGTGCTGGACGTCAAGTGCGGCAGCGGCTCGTTTATGAAGACACTGGACGATGCACGCGAGCTTGCGACCGAGATGGTCGAGATCGGCAAGATGGCCGGCCGCAAGACGGTCGCCGTCATCACGGATATGGACGAGCCGCTCGGCCACGCCGTCGGCAACGCGCTCGAGGTCAAGGAGGCCATTGCGGCGCTGCGCGGGGAGTACAAGAGCGAACTGCTCGAGCTGTGCCTGACGCTCGGCAGCTGCATCCTCACGCAGGCGGGCATGGCGGCCGACGATGCGGCGGCACGCGCCATGCTGGAGCAGACGATCACGGACGGTTCGGCGCTCAAAAAGCTGGCGGAATTCGTTGCGGCGCAGGACGGCGACCCGGCTGCGATCTATGACCCGTCGCTCCTGCCCATGGCGCCGGTGCAGATGGAGGTACCGTCTCCGGCGAGCGGCTACGTGCGCCACATCGCGGCCACGGACGTGGGCCTCGTGTCCATGCGCCTCGGCGGCGGCCGCGCGACGAAGGACAGCGTGATCGACCACAGCGTCGGTATCGTCCTGCGCAAGAAGGTGGACGAGCCGGTCACGTCAGGGGAGTCGCTCGCGACGATCCATGCGGCCGACGAGGCAGCCGCCCGCAGGGCGGTCGCAGAGCTTACCGCCTGCTACACGATCACCCCGGACGCGCCCCCGGCGGAGCCGTTCATCAAGGCGATCATCCGCTGAAGACAACAAAAAATCCCGGAGCCGCGGCTCCGGGATTTTTCTATGTGCAGGTTACGGGTAGGCGTGCGTGCGCAGATAGGTCATCCATGCCTTCATGCCTTCGGCATTGAGGTGCATGCCGTCGCCGTCCTGATAGGTCTGCGGCAGGAATCCGTCGTCCCCGACGAGGCCGCTGGCCATGTCGAGATACTTCACGCTGTTGCTCTCCGCGGCCGCGGCGATCCAGCCGTTGACCTTCTGGATCAGCTCGTTCGTGATGTCTTCGTACTGGTAGTTCGACGCGATCGGCGTCAGTGAGCAGCAGATGATCTTCGTGTTCGGGCTCTTGGCCTTGACGGCGTTGATGAGCGTGGTGTAGACGGATTTGATCTGCTCCGCATTCGTCATGGAGATGTTGTCCGCGCTCGGGCAGATGACGAGATAGGCGGGCTTGTTGACCTCACAGATCTCATCCGCGGGCACGTTGTTGCCGGTCACGGGGGATTTGTACTTCGCCGTGTCGAGCGAGGAGGCGGGCAGGGAACCGGTGTCCGGCACCCAGACCTGTTTGGCGGCGTCCTTGCCGGTGAGCATCGTCTCCGACTGCAGCACCTTCAGCGACTTGTTGCCCAGAAAATAGATCTGATCGACATAGGTGCTGCCCTTGTCCTCCGTCTGCGCGAGCGCGGCGGACGACTGGATGGGTGCGATCGGATTTGCCTGCGGCGTCGGCGTCGGCGTTTCCGTGACGGTCGGCGTGGCTTCTGCCTTCGCCGAGCCCGTGTTGCCGACGGCGTTGGTAAACACCAGCACGACAGCCACCAGCGCCAGACACAGCAAAATGGCGCCCGACCAGAAGGTATACATCATGTTTTTATTCGTGTTTTTCATCGGGATCCCTCGCTTCCAGATAGACAAAAGAAGCCCGGTGAAGGGCTTCTTTTGCAGTTACAGTTACGCTTCCTGCTCTTTCTTGGCTTCCTCGATGACCTTCTGCTGGACGTTGCCGGGGGCTTCCTCGTAGCGCACGAACTTGCACGAGAAGGAGCCGCGGCCCTGCGTCATGGAGCGCAGGTCGATCGTGTAGGAGCCCATCTCGGCCATCGGGACTTCCGCCTCGACGGTCTGCATGCCGTCCTCCGCCGTCATGCCGAGCACGGTGCCGCGGCGCTTGGAGGAGATGTCGGACATGATGTCGCCCAGATTGGCGTCCGGGATGGTGACCTTCAGCAGGCCGATCGGCTCGAGGATGGTCGGCTTCGCCTTCGGGATGCCGTCCTGATAGGCAAGGCGGGCGGCCGTCTGGAACGCCATATCGTTGGAGTCGACCGGGTGGTAGGAGCCGTCGTACAGCACGGCCTTCAGGCCGACGAGCGGGTAGCCGGCGAGCACGCCCTTCTGCACGGCGTTGCGCAGGCCCTTTTCAACGGACGGGAAGAAGTTTTTCGGCACGCTGCCGCCAAAGACTTCCTCGGCGAAGATCATTTCGTCGGACTCGTCCTGAGGCTCGAAGCGGATCCAGACGTCACCGAACTGGCCGCTGCCGCCGGACTGCTTCTTGTGGCGGCCGTGGGCCTCGACCTTGCCCTTGATCTTCTCGCGGTAAGCGACGCGGGCGGGCTTGAGCTCGGTCTCGACGCCGAAGCGGCTCTTGAGCTTGGCGCACAGGACGTCGACCTGGATATCGCCGGCGCCGGAGATGACCATCTGGTGGGTCTCGGCGTTGTTGACGAGCGTGAAGGAGATGTCCTCCTCGTTCAGGCGGGCGAGACCGGAAGCGACCTTGTCGTCCTGGCCCTTGGTCTTGGGGCTGATGGCCATGGAGTAGCAGGGCTCTGCCAGCTCGATGGCGGGCAGCTCGACCTCGTTTTTCGGGTCGCAGACGGTGTCGCCGGTCTTCCACTCCATCTTGCCGATGGCCACGATGTCGCCGCAGCAGGCTTCCTTGACCTCGGTGTTCTTCTTGCCGCACATGGTGTACATGCGGCCGAGCTTATCGGTTCTGCTCATGCGCACGTCGCGCAGAGACAGATCGGACGTGACCTTGCCGGAGAGCACCTTGATGAAGGAGTACTTGCCGAACTGGTCGGAAATGGTCTTGAACACGAACGCGCACACCGGGCCGTTCGGGTCGACGGCGAGCTTGCCGCCGTCAGCCGTGGCGACCTCGCCGACCTCGGCCGGGTTGGGCACGTAATCCACGATCGCCTGCAGCACGGCCTCGGTGCCGATGCCGCTGTCGGCGGCGCCGCAGAGCACGGGGAACACGCTGCGGTCCTTCAGACCCTGACGCAGGCCCTTGACGGTGTCCTCCTCGGAGAGCATCATGTCCTCAAAGTACTTCTCCATGAGCTCCTCGTCCGCACCGGCAGCCGTCTCAAAGAGCGTCTCGCGCAGCGACTCGACCATGTCGGCGTCGGCGGCGGGGACGGCGACCTTCGTGGTCTTGCTGCCCTTGGTCTGGTAAGCCACGTTGTGCACCAGGTCGATGACGCCGGTGCCGTCGCTCATCGGCGCGGTCACGGCGCAGACGGCGCTGCCGTACTTTTCCTGCAGGGCGGAGAGAACGCCGGCGAAATCGCCGTGATCCTCATTGGTCTTGGAGACATAGAACATGCAGGGCATGTTGGCGTTCTTGAGGTATTTCCAGCTGCGCTCGGCGCCGACGGCGATGCCGTCTTTCGCGGTGCAGAAGATCATGCCGGCCTCGACGGCGCGCAGAGCGCACATCACGTCACCCGCAAAGTCGAAAAAGCCCGGGCAGTCGAGCACGTTGATCTTGCAGCCGCCGAAGTTGACCGGCGCGATGCTGGTCGAGATCGTGATCTGGCGCTTGATCTCTTCGGGATCGTAGTCACAGACGGTGTTGCCGTCAGCGGTCTTGCCCTGACGGTCGATCGCACCAGTCATGTACAGCATGCTCTCGGCGAGCGTGGTCTTGCCGCTGCCGCCATGGCCGAGCAGGCACACATTGCGGATATTCTTGGTTTCGTAGCTCATGTAGTGTACTCTCCTTATATATAGACTATCCAAAATTCCTAACTCCGGAAATCGTGCCGTGCGTGACACACACGACTATAAAAGTATACACGATTTCAAAACTCTTGGCAATCATAAATATGAAAACTCAGCGTTTTAGGCTGAAATTCAGCAAAATGACCGGAACAAGCCATAAGCCCATGTACACAAAGAGGTTGCCGACGGTGGCGGAATCGAACGCGCCGATGGCGCACAGGGCGAACATCAGCACGACGCCGATGACCGTGCACAGCAGGGCGAGGATGACGCAGATGCGCACGGTGGAGTAGAGCTGGCGGCCGAGATTGGCGACGCTCACGAGCGGACCGAGCCCGTCGCGCGCCACGATGCCGGCGGTCTGCGTATAGTCGGACGGTTCCGCTGCCGACATGGCATAGCGCTTGCGGTAGGCCGGGAAGTCAAAGCCGTCGGTCGACATCTTGAACTTCTGCCCGAGCATCAGCGGCGTGATGTTGAAGTCGCGCACGGCAAAGATCGGCGCGATCTTTGTACGCAGCAGAGCAAAGAGCGCGTTCTGCACCGACTGCACCGGCACGTACTTGATCTTGAAGCTTGCGACAAACAGACCGTTGATGGATGTGAACACGACGTTTTTGGCGCTCAGCTGCTGCGGCAGATGCACGCCCTTGAGGTTCATGAAGGCGCTGCTGCCGACGAGCACTTCCTCGCCGTTGACGAGGGCGCTCAGGCCGCCGCTTTCGTTGCAGGTGAAGGCTTCGACCGGCATGAGCGTGCAGTTGTTGCGCTGCATGAGATCGGTAAACGCGGTGGCAAGGCAGCTGCCGGAGGCAACGATCACGCTGCCGGTATAGGAGATGACCTTGTCCGGGAACGCGCCGTCGAGGATGCGAATGTCCTCGATTGAGATGTTGCGCGCGGTGAACAGGTCCTTATCCGTGACGATCAGGTGCTTGCTGCGGCCGATATCGCTCGCGCCGCTCCAGCCTGCGATGGCGCTGCCGGTGCGGGCAAGCTTGCGCGCGGCGGTCCGGAACGGGATGGCGAACGCGGCAAGCGCCGCAAACGGTGCGCACGGCGCGGTGACGGCGGCAAACACGTGCAGGATGTTGGCATAATTGCCGCTGAGGATCGTGGCCAGCAGGCCGAGGATCACGGACGCGGCGATCAGATACGGCGCGAGCGCGGCGTAGATCGTGTCGGCCGGGCCGGCCTCCTCGCTGCGGTGGATGAAGCCCGCGGTGTCGCGCTTGGACTTGAGCACGGTGATGCTGTCCTTGACGACCTCGCTGTCCGCGCTGACGGTGTAGGGATCTTTGTCGACCGCGAGCGTGCGGAACGTGGACTTGAAGCCGCGGCAGGTGTTCAGCGCGCTCCACAGGCAGCAGGCCACGGAAAACGCCGACACGGCGCAAAACGGCAGGCCGACGGCATCCGATCCTGTAATGGCCAGCACGACCGCATCGAGCGCGGAAAAGACGCAGTTGAGAAATACGAGCGATTCCAGCCCCGGTGTGCGGCGCACGAGGTTGAAAAAGCCGTTGGTGATGACGTCCAGACCGATGAGCATCACGGTCAGCTGCATCATCAGGCACACGAGCGCTGCGACGGACGGGCTGCTCTTGAGCACACCGAACACCGGCAGCCCGAGCGAGATGTAGATCAGCGGGATGCACACGATCATGGCCGCCCGGCAGCGGAAGCGCAGGGACTTGACCTGCCCGCCGTAGTATTTTGCAGCGGTTTCGGCATCCGGCTCCGGGCCAAGCTCCTCCTCGGTGTTGGCCGAGGCGTGCACGGCGCTGTTGTGTTCGCGGATACGGTAGGCCACGGCGGCGAGCCGCGCCATGAGCGGGTTGAGCACCGCGTCCTGAAAGCTGCGGCGCGCAGGGCCGTCCGCACCGTCGTCCGCGGCGTAGTCGCCGGCGCGGGCGTAAGCGGTGCGCCCGGCCGCGCTGTCGTCCATGCCTTCTTCCGTCACGGCCTGAAACACGCGCGTCGGCTCTTCCGGTTCCGGTTCCGGGTCATACAGGCCCTCCGGCACCTCCGGCGGGGCGGAGACGGGGATGGCGGTGTCTTCCTCCGGGGGTTCTTCCTCCGGCTGGACCGGCTCATCCGGCACGACATCCGAGATCTTCGAGGCAAAGCGCTTCAGTCCCGAGATGCCTTTTTTGGCCAGACGCTTGGCGTTGGCCTTCGTCTCGTTCCACTTTTCGATCTCTTCTTCGGTCGCGTGGTCGCGCTGGCGCTTCGGCTGATAGCGCTTGACGTCGTGATCCTCATGCGGCGGTTCATCAGGCGCGGCCGTGCCGGTCTCCGGGGCCGTGTCCTCCAGTGCGCTGTCGAGCTCGGCGGACATGAGAATATCCTCAGCCTCGGCGTCCTCGGCTGCATCTTCCTCGACCATCTCCGCCTTGACGGGGCGGCGGGGATAGGCCGGCTGCGGGCGGGGCGCGGGTGCGTCCGTCTGAAAATCTTTATATTCGTCCAGAATGGATTCCAGGGAGAATTCTTCTGCGTCCAGCTCAAAAGAAACGTCCTCTGGCGAGCGATCAAATTGGTCCATATGGTCAACTCCTTTTTATAACGTAGGGGTGCGGGCGTTCAGCTCCGCTGGCGCAGCGCCTCATAGAGCAGTACGGCCGCGGCCGCGGATGCGTTGAGCGAGGAGATCTGACCGCGCAGCGGGATGCTGACGAGAAAATCGCACTTTTCCCGCACCAGCCGGCTGATGCCGGCGCCTTCCGACCCGATGACGATGCAGGCCGGGCCGGTCAGGTCCGTTTTCCACAGCTCGTTCGAGCCCTCGGCGGCGGTGCCGTAGATCCAGAGGCCATTTTTCTTGAGCGTCTCGATCGCGGCGACGAGATTCGGCACGCGCGCGACGGCCATATGCTCGAGCGCACCGGCGGACGTCTTGTCCACGACGGCGGTCAGCCCCGCGCTGCGGCGCTTCGGGATGATGACGCCGTGCGCACCGACGCACTCGGCCGTGCGGATGATGGCGCCGAGGTTGTGCGGGTCGGAGATCTCGTCGCACAGCACGAGAAACGGCGCCTCGCCGCGCTCGGCTGCGATGGCGAGCATATCCTCGATCGTGCTGTATTCCTTGACGGCGCACAGCGCGATCACACCCTGGTGCGCGTGCGTCTGGCTCATGGCGTCGAGCTTGCGGCGGTCGGCCTCCGTGACGACGATGCCGGCGCTGCGCGCCTTCGAGGCGATGTGCCCGAGCGTTTTGTCCACGTCGCCCTTGGCGATGAAAATTTTATCGATCGTGCGGCCCGCGCGCAGGGCCTCCATGACCGCATTGCGGCCTTCGATCAGATCGTTGCGCGCTTCGTTTTCAAATTCCTGTATTTGTTCCATGATATACCCATACCTTGCGACATAATAATACAGATATCATCATACCACACGATCGCCCATTAAGAAAGTACAAATTGCGATTCGGGATATTTTTTTATGGACTTTGCGGTTTTAAGAAGGTATCATGGACATACGTTGTATTTACGGAGGAACCCCATGAGAAAACTGATGAACAAAATCGACCGGTTTTGCTATATGCACCCGCGCTTTGGTATTCCGAACCTGATGCTGATCGTCGTCATCGGCAATGCGGCCGTCTGGCTGCTGACAAAAATGGACACGACCGGGCAGATCATCTCGCTCCTGAGCGGCTCGGCGCAGGGCATCCTGCACGGGCAGGTCTGGCGTCTGGTGACGTATGTGTTCGTGCCGACGGAGGCCAGTCCTATCTGGCTGCTGGTGATGCTGTATTTTTACTATTGGATCGGCTCATGCCTCGAGCGCGAGTGGGGCAACGGCAAATTCACGATTTATTACGTGAGCGGCATGCTGCTCACGGCGATCTACGGCGTGGTGCTCTCGGCCATCCTCGGGCGCGACGTGGTCGTCTCGACTACGTACCTGAACCTGTCGATGTTCTTCGCCTTTGCCACGCTCTATCCGGATATGCAGGTGCTGCTGTTTTTCATCATCCCGATCAAGGTGAAGTATCTGGCATATGTGGACGCGGCGCTGTTCGTGCTCGGCATCGTCACGACGTCGTTCCCGCTGAACCTGCTGCCGGTGGTGGCGGTGCTCAACTATCTGGTCTACTGCGGCGACTGGCTGTTTGACTTTTTCCGTCCGTCGCATGTGCGCCAGCGGCAGAAAACGGTGAACTTCAAGCGCGAGGCCCGGCGCATCCAGCGCGAGCAGGCCAACAAGCCCTATCACTATAAATGCGCCGTCTGCGGCCGCACGGATGTCGATCATCCGGAGCTGGAGTTTCGCTACTGTTCGCGCTGCGTGGGCTATCACTGCTTCTGCCAGGATCATATCAACAACCATGTGCATTTCACGGAGTGACGGCCATGCAGACCAAAGAAATGAAAAAAGACTATGAAGTTGCGGTGCTCGACCCGGCGGGCAACGTCACGGCCATTGTGCTCTCGGATGTGCCTGCGGCGGAGCGCGCGCGGGCCGCGGCGCGGCTGCTGCGCCTGCCGGAGCTGCACATTGAGCAGGTCGCGTTCCTGACCGCGCCGCGCTGCGGCGGTGAGATCCGGCTGGAGATGATGGGCGGTGAGTTTTGCGGCAACGCGCTGCGCTGTGCTGGCTTTTATCACGCGCTGCGCACCGGCGCGCAGGGGAAAACCTGCGTCTTTGCCGAGATCAGCGGGGCCGAGGGCGTTCAGCCGGTCATGGCGGACACGGCGGCGGGGGAGGCGTCCACGGTGATGCCGCTGCCGCGCGCGGTGCAGCCGGCAGGTTGGCCGGATGTGCCGGCCGTGCGCGTGACGTTCGACGGCATCACGCACTTCGTCATTGACCGTGCGCAGCCGGACGATGCACTCGTGCAGCGCGCCATTGCCGCCGCGCCGGAGGCAAGCGCCGTCGGCGCTCTGTTTCTCGACCGGGCGGCCGGCAGCATGCGGCCGGTCGTTTTTGTGCGCGAGACCGGCTCCTGCGTCGCGGAGACGAGCTGCGCCTCCGGCAGTGTTGCGACTGCCGTGGTGCTCACGGCGGACTTTGCCGACGGCATCACGGAGATCGGCATCGGCCAGCCAGGCGGCACGCTGGAGGTCGGCGTGCAGCGCGCCCATGGCGCGGTGACGGGGCTGTCCATCGGCGGCCCGGTGCGTCTGGCGCAGACGCTGACTGTCACGCTGCCGGATACGGCGGACGCGTCGTGTTAATTCGTAAACTATGCTTGCATATTTGCGCGCAATCATGTAGCATATTGTAAGATATTGCGCAGGGAATTGTACATATGGAGAGGAGAATGTGTGATGAAATGTCCCCGCTGCGGTCATGAAATGACGCTGGATACCCATCGGAAATACGCACTGAACATGTGCTATGAGTGCGGCTATATCGAAGGCCGCCTGATCGACCCCGAAAAGAAGGGCGAGACGAACTTCGAGCGCCTGAAAAAGCTCAACTTCAACGAAATGGTCGCGTTCCTGACCAAGGGTCTGAACCTGGACGAGGCCAAGCTGGCCGACTGGCTGGACGACGAGGTCAAGTGACCCGCACCACCGTATTTTACGCGCCGCACCCAATACCGGGTGCGGCGTGTTTTTTTGCACCGGACGGATGTGGCAGATCGCCGAGAATTTGCTTGACACGCCGGGGAGCGCCATTGTATAATACCAAGCGCGTGGACAGGCGTTTGCTTTTGCAGCGCACTTTTCTTTTCAATAGGGGTTTGATGCGTCTAACTCCAGAGATTTTGTCGGAAGTATCCGCGCCCGGCCATGCAGACACGCAGAAGCGTGCATTTCTTTTCAGCAAGAGTTAGACTACTCTAATTTATATTAGATAAATCTAATCAAGACTTTCAACGAAACCATTTGGAGGAAACATTCATGCAGCAATTATTCAAACGGATGCTGTCGGTGCTCCTGGCGGCCGCCGTCCTGCTGTCGCTGACGGTGACGGCGTTCGCGGCCGACGGCGGCGCGGACACGGCGCTCACGGCGGCGGATTATGCCGCTGCGGACGCGTTGTTCGACGCGCTCGATGGCGTGGAGCAGGAAGCGGTGCGGCGGGATGCGTCCACAGATGGGCGCACACAGGCCATCTGCGACTATCTCAACGCGCAGGACACGGTCGTATCCGGCTCGGTCGAGACGAGCGGCGACCAGATCACCTGGATGACGGAGCAGGGCATTGCCTGCGCCTATTCCCCGCGTCTGGAGCAGATTGCGGCGGCGGCAGAGTCTACGGCCGACGATACGCCCGACGTGCAGACGCGCACCTACGCCGCGCGCGGCACGCAGCACGGGCGCGATGTGTACCTGTTCCAGCCGTACTACGGCATTGACCGCAGCTTCACCGAGCAGTACCAGAAGGAGGCCCAGCGCGTGGCGCAGGCGTCCGAGGGCACGTATCACTACTACAAGGGCGAAGCGGCGACGATCGACGCCATTGCGGATGCGATCACGGACGGCGGCCTTGTCATCTTCGACTCGCACGGCTCGACGGATTATGAAAACGGTGAGGACTACACCTCCGGCGCTACGACGTCCTACCTCTGCCTGCAGACGGGCGACGGCCTGACCAAGGCAGACTATGATGACGGGCACGCCGTCTACAGCAGCACGAGCAGCAGCATGAAATATTTCCTCGTGGACGGCACGGTCATCGCCGATCATATGGACGCCGATGCGCAGGTCAACAACGGCATGCTCTGGATGGCGATCTGCCTCGGCATGGCGACCGACGGTCTGGAAAAGCCGCTCATGGATCGCGGCCTCGGTGTTGTGTACGGCTACAGCCAGTCGGTCACGTTCGTTGGTGACTACACGTTTGAGGCCGCGTTCTTTGACAGCCTGCTCGGCGGCAGCACCGTCGCTGAGGCGGTCCGTGATATGAAGGCGACCTGCGGCGCGTGGGACTGCTCGCCGCAGATCTGCCAGGCCAACGGCATGCCTGCCAACTATCAGATGACGACGCTGGAGGCAGCGCAGCGCGGCCGCGCCGCGTTCCCGGTCGTCGTCTCCGCGGACGATACCTATCCAGGCCATGGCAATGTCGACGCGCTGCAGAATGTCAACTCCGGTTGGGCGCTGCTCGACCGCTATGCTCTGACGGCAGACACCGACACGCCGGAGTATGGCTCCGTGACGCAGCAGGGCATGACCATCACGGCCAACGCCAACACCGGCTATTACGCCTCCGGCTACACCGTCACGCCCGAGGGTGCGGCAACGGTGCGTCAGGACGGCGATACCTTCCGCGTTTCCGCGCTGCGGCAGGACTGCAAGGTGACGATCCACTTCGCCGCCAAGACGCCGGCGACCGTGCACTTCTCAGTGCCGGGTGGTGTGACGCAGTCGGACGCCGCCGGTTATATCGGCGATCCGATCACGCTCCCGCAGCCGACGGGTACGCCCACGGCTGACGCGCAGGACTATCACTTCGTCGGCTGGACGACCGAGCCGGTCAAAACACCGGTCGTGAGCACGCAGGTGCTCCGCGCGGGCGAGCGCTATGACGTCACGAGTGCGGAGACGACGCTCTACGCGCTCTATCAATACTTTGCCACACCGGATGGCCGGACGCCCGTGTTCTCCGCCGTCACGGCGGACACCGACGACTGGAGCGGGACGTATGTCCTGCGCGGCGGTGACCGTGTCCTGCGCTGCGACGGCACTGTTTACGGGGCGGCGCTGGGCAGCGCCGCTGCCGCCGTGCCGCTCGCGAATACCGGCATCACCGTGGACGCGGACGGCAATGTCTCCGGTGTCTCCAGCACGTATACCGTGCAGATTACGCGCGTGCCCGGGACGGAGCAGTACACCATCCGGCTCGGCGGCGCAATGTCGTCGGTTTATCTGGCCTGCCGCTCGAACAGCGACCAGCTCAATTCCGCCGTGGACGGCGGCAGCAGCTATGCCCGCTGGCTCATCAGCTGGCAGGACGGCCATGTTGTCATTCAAAACGCACGCTACATGGCGCGCAGCTTGCAGTTTTGCGCAGATAAGCAATATTTCCGCTGCGTGCGCGGCACCGAGACGCCGCTGACGCTCTATCGCGGCGAAGACAGCGGCCTGTGGTACACCACGCTGCTGCAGTCGGCCCATGTGCATCAGTATGTGGAGTCCGCCTGTCAGGCGGCGACCTGCACGGAGCCCGGCTGGGTGGAATATGCCTGCACCGCCTGCGGCAGCACCTACCGCGACACGCTCAATCCGCTCGGTCATGCGTTCCATGACAAGGCTTCCGCCGTGTGCGCGCAGGCGGCGACCTGCACCATGCCCGCGCAGTATTTTGTGCAGTGCGACTGCTGCGATGCTGTTAGTGAGACGCTGACGGTCGCGGCCGGCGATTCGCTCGGCCACAGCTATGATAGAAACGGCGCCTGTGTCCGCTGCGGCGCGCTGATGCCGGTCACACCGTTCGATGACGTTCCGGAGGACGCCTATTATAACGACGCGGTCTATTGGGCCGTTCGCCGCGGCATCACGAGCGGCGTCGGCGGCAATCGCTTTGCCCCGGACGAAACGTGCACGCGCGCGCAGATCGTGACCTTCCTTTGGAACGTTGCCGGCAATCCGGAGCCGAAATCCCTGACCGTCCCGTTCGCGGACGTGTCGGCGGACGCTTACTATTACAAGGCCCTGTGCTGGGCGACCGAAAACGAGATCACCTACGGCACGAGCGACACAACCTTCTCCCCGGACGGCATCGTGACGCGCTCGCAGGCGGTGGCGCTGATGTGGCGCGTCGCCGGCAGTCCGGATGCCTCCGCGGACGAGACGTTCACGGACGTTCCGGCGGACGCGTATTACGCGGCTGCGGTGCGCTGGGCCGTTGCAAATGACATCACGGCGGGTACGGGCGGCAACCGCTTTTCGCCGCTGGCCCCCTGCACACGCGCACAGATCGTTGCGCTTTTGTACAATCAACTGCATGCATGATATGCCGGAACCGGCCGGCGGAAAGGGAAGGTGAGGCCTACACACAGACTCATTGCACTCACAAACCATGTACATACCAATTCATTTCAGGAGGTAATGACCAACCCATGAACAAGACAATCACCAAACGGCTCCTGTCTCTGGTGCTGCTGGTGGTCATGCTCGTCGGCTGCGCGCTCCCGGCCTATGCCGTGGACACCGGCGCAAGCGGCGACCTGACCGCAGCGTATGCACTCCGGGGCACGGCCTACAAGGACGGCGTCTATGAAGGCACCGGAAAGGGCTTTAAAGACGGCGAGATCAAGGTCAAAGTGACCATCACCGACGGCAAGATCGCCAAGGTGGAGCTCGTCAGCCAGGAAAAGCAGAGCTATTGGGACTCGAAGAATGTTTCTTCGCTCTTTGACGAGATCGTCAAGGCCAACAGCACCGAGATCGACGGCGTTTCCGGCGCGACCATGAGCAGCAACGGTGTCAAGGCTGCGGTCAACGATGCGCTGAGCAAGGCGCTCGTCACCGCGCCTGAGCAGCCGGGCGGCAGCATCTTTGCCGCCGGCACCGGCGCGAAGTCCGACCCGTATCTGATCCGTACGGTCGATCAGCTCAAGGCGTTCGCGGCCTCGGTCAACGGCGGTGAGACCTACGCGAGCCAGTACGTCACGCTCGACGCCGATCTTGACCTCACCGGCGAGAGCTGGACGCCGATTGGCGGCGACAACGGCAGCTTCAACGGCATCTTCAACGGCGACAACCACACGATCGCCGGCCTGGCCATCGGCACGAAGGCCGAGTCCGCCGCGTGTGCGTATGCCGGCCTCTTCGGCCTTGTCGGCCAGGGCGGCGCGATCCGCAATCTGGGTGTCAAGGATGCGTTTATCAACAACAAAACCACAGATGAAGACCCTGCGGTCGGCATTCTGGCGGCGGCTACCGGCGAGAGCAGCGTGATCGACGGCTGCTGGGTCAGCGGCACGATCGTTAGTGATGCGGCCGGTGACAATAACTACACCTACGTCGGCGGTGTTGTCGGCAACGGCGGCGGCAAGAGCCTGGTGTGCAACACCTGGGCGGACGTGCAGATCGCGGCCAAGGGCAGCGATACCGGCGCGGGCGGCATCGTCGGCTGGACGAGCAACGATTCCGCGGTCATCAACTGCGCGGCATTCGGCACAATCGGCAACTACTGCGACGGCTCCATGATGTACGGCGCAGGCGGCATCGTCGGCTACAGCTGCGGCGCGATCTACGCCTGCTACTCCGACGTGACCCTGCACATGGACGCCATGTCCGATGCGGGCGACGGCTCCGATGTGCCCATCGGCGGCATTGCCGGTTCTCCGGCGGCACTCACGGCGGCCTATCGCTGCTGGTTCAACGCTGATGCGGCGCAGACCTACTACGGCGATGAAGCGGTGGCGGAGCCGGTCGCGGTCGGCTATGACATGCTCAACTACTCTGTCAGCGATCAGGAGGAGTGCGCCGGTCTGACTTCGGCAGAGCTCACCTCCGGCGTGCTGGCGACGAAGCTTGCCGACGCGCTCACGGAGGAAAAGCTTGCCGATGCGCAGGCGTATTTCTCCGACAAGGCGGTTGGCCTGCTGGGCAACGGCGTTACGATGAACAGCCTGCTGAGCATGAGCGAAAACGGCTGGAACAGCTGGCAGGTCGAAAACGGCCGCCTGCTGCCGACCGGTGAGGGCAGCAATCAGCCCGTCGACCCGAGCGATTTCTTCGCCGGCGGCGAGGGCACGCAGGCCGATCCCTACCGCATCGAGACCGAGGCGCAGCTGCGCGGATTCGCAGAGGCCACCCAGAGCGGCAAGCTCAGCACCACGAACCTGTACATCCGGCTCGACGCCGATATCGCGCTCTCGGAAGAGGCGTGGACGCCGATCGCCAAGTTTGGCGGCAGCTTTGACGGCGACGGCCACACCGTCTCCGGCATGACCATCGGCACGAGTGCGCAGCCGTCGGAGCGCACCTCCGCCGGTTTCTTCGAGACGCTGGCAAACGGCGCGTCGGTCAGCAACCTCAAGCTGACGGACGTCTCGGTCAACGTCGCGCGCACGGGCAGCAGCCTTGATGATGCGGTCTATGCCGGCGGTCTCGTCGGCGGCGGCCAGACCATGGGCGCCGACGTCCGCATCGACAACTGCTCGGTCACGGGCGGCACCATTTCCGCGTCCTCCGGCATGCACGTGTACGCGGGCGGCCTCGCTGCCAGACTCGGCGGGACCAACTACGTCACCAACTGCTATGCAGATATCGACATCACGGCGGCAAGCAGCAAGTATGTTGCCAGCGCCGGCGGCCTTGTCGGCACGTTCGGCAGCAGCAGCTTCGTCGGCAACTGCGCCGCGCTCGGCGCTGTCGCCGCCAGCGGCAACAGCCAGGAGTATAACAGAGTCAGAGCGGGCGGCCTGCTGGCTTCGGCCCCGTTCCTGACGGAAAACTGCTACGCTTCCGGCAATGTCACCCTGACGAATGCCAGCAGCGACTATGACGCCTATGCCGGCACGCTCATCGGAGAGCAGAGCGGCAGCGCCGTCGTGGACAGCCACTACAGCAGCAAGGCGGTGCTCACCGTCAACGGCGAGAGCAAGGACCTCATCGCAGTCGGCAAGACGCCCAGCAGCTGGTACAGCGGCATCAACTACAATAAGATCACGGCGCAGGACGACGTCACGAACGACGCCTTTGCTGCCGTCCTGAATCAGGGCATCTCCGCCGAGGGTCTCGCCGCGACGGATGAATACCTCATCAACAGCGGCAAGTTCTCCGGCTACACGGCCGAGGGCCTTGCGGCCATGCGTCCGGCAGTCTGGCAGAGATGGGGCGCTGCCGACGGTAAGGTCCTGCCCGGCGTGAAGGCCAAGAGCATCTTTGCCTCCGGCACCGGCACCAAGGACGATCCCTTCGTCATCGAGACGGAGGCGCAGCTGCGCGCGTTTGCCGCCTCCACCATCGGCGACAATGCGGTCGACTACGCGGGCCAGTATGTCGCGCTCGACGCGGACATCACCCTCAACGGCGCGTGGACGCCCATCCACTACTTCGCCGGCAGCTTTGACGGCCGCGGCCACACCGTCTCCGGTGTGCGCATCGGCACCGAGCTTGCGCCGCTCGAGCAGAGCAGCGTCGGCTTCTTCGACGTGCTTTCAAACGGTGCCAGCCTCGCAAACTTGCACCTGACCAACGTTGCCGTGTACGGCAAGCTCACCGGGGACTGGGATCGTCCGTTTGTCGGCGGTCTGGTCGGCGGCTCGCTCGGCATGGGCAAGAATGCACGCATCGATCACTGCTCCGTCGCCGGCGGCATTGTCAGCGCGGAGGGCAGGCAGTGGGCATATGGCGGCGGCCTGACCGCGTCGCTTTATCTCGATGCCTATCTCACCAACTCCTGGACGGATGTGACCGTGCAGGTCAAGTCCGCCAACGGCCTGTGCTCGGCCGGCGGCCTCGTTGCCACGAACTCCAACGGCACCATGATCGCCAACTGCGCCGCCCTCGGCGGTGTGACGGCCATCTCGGGCTACACGACCTCTTCCAAGGTCAGTGCCTCCGTCGGCGGCCTCGTCGGCCAGGGGACCGGCATGTTCCACAACTGCTACGCTGCCGGCAATGTCGCGCTGACAATGGCCATCACGCCGGATGAACCGGCTGTGGGCAGCCTCATCGGCCAGATGTCCACGAGCCGCAGCTACAATGGCATCGTCACCGACTGCTACTACAACAGCAAGGCCACCGTGACCGTCAACGGCACGGCCGGCACTGCGGTTGCCTTCGGCGATCTTGTCAGCGGCGACACGAACAACGTCGCCGGTGCGGACACGTCCAGCGCCGCCTTTGCCGACACCATGAACCGCGGCCTCACGGTCGAGGGCCTCGCCGCCACAGACAAGTTCCTTACGAGCAATGACATCGGCTTCACGACCGATATGCTCATTGCCATGCGTCCCGCCGCGTGGTACGGCTGGGAAGTGCGCAACGGCAAGACTGTGCTCGGCGCGGACGTCTTTGTCCAGCCTGACGCGCCGGTGCTCGACTTCTTCGAGCGCGGCTCCGGCACGGAGGCCGACCCCTGGGTCATCCAAAACTTTGACCAGCTCAAGGCGTTTGCGGCCTCGTTTGCAAAGACGGATTACTCCGGCAAATACATCGTCCTCGGCGCGGACATTGACCTCGCCGGCGAAGCCTGGACGCCGATCGGCCACATGGCCAACGGCACGCAGGCCTTCCGCGGCAGCTTCGACGGCCAGGGTCACAAGATTTCTAACATGACCATCGGCAGCAAGGCCGCCCCGGTCAGCGCGGAAGCACGCATTTACTTCGGCCTGTTCGCGGCGCTCATGAACGGCTCCGTCGTGGAAAACCTCGGCCTGGAGAACGTCAACGTCCACCTCACGGCCGATAAAGAGTCCGCTATCGGTGGCGCACTGGCCGGCTGCTGCGATCTTGCCGTCATCAACAACTGCTGGGCGACCGGTGACATCACCGCGCGCACCGAAGACGGCAGCTACGCCAACAACAGCTTCGCCGGCGGCCTGATCGGCTACAGTCAGCGCAGCTACATCCTCAATTCCTGGACCGACGTAACGCTGGACGCCTTCTGCAAGACGGCCAACGCCGAGGCCGGCGGCATCACTGCCATGAACGCCTTCGGCATGATCGTCAACTGCTACACGCTCGGCGACATCTCCGGTGAGACCGACCGTGAGAATGTGGACGACGGCGGCGTGACCTACCTCGGCGGCATCGCTGGCTGCCAGGCCGGCACCATTGCCAACTGCTACACCACCAGCAATCTCACCTCCCGCAGCTGGACGCGCTATGTCGGCGCCATCGCCGGTATGGCCACCGCCATCAGCGAGAGCTACGACACCTACTTCAGCGACGGCGCGCGGCTGACCATCAAGGATCAGACGTTTGACCCGCCGGTCGCGTTCGGCAGCCAGGTTCCGTCCGGCTACAATGAGGACGGCGAATTCATGAACGGCTCGTTTGTCAGCAACGTTGAGGCGCTCCCGGCCGGGGACATGACCGCGCAGGCGCTCGCCGACAAGCTCAACGGCAACTTCGGCGCGTTTCCGATCTCCGAGGACGATCTGCCCGCTGCGCTGCGCACCTGGACGATCCAGAACGGCGCCGTCGTGTTCGGCACCGGCACCGCGAGCATTACCTATGTCCCGGTCGAGCGTCCGGATCCGAGCATCAACTATGATTACAAGGACGGCTCCTACTACGGCCGCGACACGGACAAGAAGGTCATCGTGCGCATCACGGTGAAGGATAAGAAGATCGTTTCCGCCGAGGTCGTTGACCCGGCCAACTTTGACGCCGCCAACAGTGAGACCATTCTCGCGGCGCTCATCAAGGATCAGACCGTGAAGAATGCCTCCGACGGCACGACCGACGACCAGACGCTCAAAGCGGCGCTGTCCGTCGCCGTCAACAAGGCGCTGCTCGGCGACACGAGCACCTACGATCCCGCCGATCCGTCCACCATCTTCGCGGGCGGTACCGGCACGCAGAACGATCCTTATCAGATCGCGACGGCGGCGCAGCTGCGCGCCTTCGCCGCGGCGGTCAATGAGGAGGAACACTTCGACGGTGAGTATATTGTGCTCACGGCCGATATCGACCTTTCCGACGCCCAGTGGATGCCGGTCGGCAGCGCGGGCGGCCACTACTTCGCCGGTATCTTCGACGGGCAGAACCACTGCATCCGCGGCATGAAGATCGGCACGCAGGAAACGCCTGCGGACTACGTCTCCGCCGGCCTGTTCGCCTGCATTGACGGCGCGGTCGTGCGCAATCTCGCCGTGGCGGATGCGGAGATCTACATCGCGCGTCCGGATGCCGTGCGCACCTATGCCGGCATCATCGCCGGTGTCACCGACAACAGCGAGACCGGCGCCGGTGCCGTCATCAACAACTGCGCCGTCTCCGGCACGATCTACAACAAGTCCGTTGACTGGAGCCAGAACGGCGGCATCACGGCCTACTGCTACAACAGCATGATCCTCAACTGCGGCGCGCAGGTCGACATCACCTCAATCTCGACCGGCGGCACGGCGCTTGCCGGCGGCATCGTCGGTCAGGACGGCTTTGCCATCGTCGCCAACAACTATGCCCGCGGCAGCATCTATGCCGAGGCCGGCGTCAACTCCGCCACCATCGGCGGCATCGCCGGCATGCAGGCCGGCGTGGCCGGCAACAACTATGCCGATGTGAAGCTGGTGTCCAAGAACGCCACCGGCGACATCGGCGGCATCACCGGCCGCAACACCGCCATCGGCACGATCATCTACGGCTACTTCAACAGCGAGCAGGAGCAGCGCTCCGGCAACACGGTCATCGCCGAGCCCAAGGCGGTCGGTGAGAACGTGACCATGCTCGGCAACACCGGCGTCGTCAAGGAGACCGCAGGCATGACCGCAGCAGAGCTTAAGAGCGAGGCTTTCCGCGACCTGCTCAACGACAACCAGTGCGAGGACAAGGAGCTGCGTACAGCGCTTGCTCAGGGCATTTCCGACTTTGACATCGTGGTGCGCGAAGCCAAGCTCACGATCGACAGCTGGGTGCTCGACGGCATCGTCTGCCAGGGCAATGCGCCGGCGCTCGCTGCGCCGCAGCCTGCGGCCGCTCCGGTCATCGATCCGAAAGGCGGCTCCTTCATCGGTGAGCAGACGGTCACCATTACCTGCGAGACCGAGGGTGCGCGCATCTACTACACGACCGACGGCAGCGACCCAACGGCCGACAGCACGCTCTACACCGGCGCGTTCACGCTCACGGAGTCCGCGACGGTCAAGGCCATCGCCGTCAAGGACGGCTGCCCGGCCAGCGAGATCGTCACAGCGACGTTCACGAAGGCCGAGTCCGCGGCCGCTCCGGTCATCGACCCGAACGGCGGTTCCTTCACCGGCGAGCAGACGGTCACCATCACCTGCGAGACCGAGGGTGCGCGCATCTACTACACGACCGACGGCAGCGACCCGACGGCCAACAGCACGCTCTACACCGGCGCGTTCACGCTCACGGCGTCCGCAACGGTCAAGGCCGTCGCCGTCAAGGACGGCTGCCCGGCCAGCGAGATCGTCACGGCGGTGTTCACGAAGGCCAAGCCCGCCATCGTCTTTGACGACGTGGCCAAGGACGCCTGGTACTACGACGCTGTCCAGTGGGCAGTGGGCGCAGGCGTCACGGAGGGCACGGGCAACAACCACTTCTCGCCCAACATGATCTGCACCCGCGCGCAGGCGGTCATGTTCCTGTGGAACGCCGCCGGCAACCCGACCCCCAAGACGACGGACAATCCGTTTGTTGATGTCTCGGAGAATGTCTACTACTATCAGGCCATGCTCTGGGCCGCGGGTGAGGGCATCACCGAGGGCACGGGCAACAACTGCTTCAGCCCCAACATGGTCGTGACCCGTTCGCAGATCGTCTCGTTCCTGTACCGCTATGCCGGCTCCCCGGCTGTGGAGAACGCAGCGTCGTTCGCCGACGTTCCGGCGACGGCTTACTATGCCGACGCCGTGGCGTGGGCCATGGCCGAGGGCGTCACGGAGGGCACGGGCAACAACTGCTTCAGCCCCCTGTGCGACTGCACGCGTGCGGAGATGGTGTGCTTCCTGTACAACTACCTCGCCAAGTGAGCCGCACCCGGTAACGCGATCACCAAAACCTAAGCACGAGCCGGCCGTTTCTTCGGAAACGGCCGGCTTTTTGCGCGTGGCATCCGGGTTGATGGATCCGACAAATTTCCTTCGATTTTTTCAACTTTTTTCGGTGAATGCGTGCCTTGACGCGCGCCGGATACGGGTGTTATCATCAAGCCATCAAACGCGAAGACACAGAGTAGTAAGCAGGAACGTCCTTTCAGAGAAGTGCCGGGTGGTGCGAGGCACGAAGCGTACAGACCTGCCGAACTGGCTGAACAGCGGCTGCGCTGAACGACGAGTAGGTGCAGACGGGTGCGCCCGTTATTGTGCAGGGATATGATGGTATCCCGGGAGAGTGCGTCCCCTGATTTTGGGGGCGAAGAAGAGTGGTACCGCGGAGGGTTTTCGGCCTTTCGTCTCTTCTGCCAGAGGGCAGGAAAGACGGAGGGTTTTCTTTTTTCCTGCCAAACCATCAGATCATTTTGCAGGAGGAACGAATCATGAAAACCCGGACCAAAACCAGAACCATACCCAAGACCCCGTTTTTTGCCGCCTTCTCGGTCGGCGCGGTGCTGTTTTCCGCGCACGCCGGCGGCGGCTTTGCGACCGGCAACCAGGCCAATACCTATTACGTCGGTCTCGGCTGGGCCGGCATCGTGTCGGCCATCGTGGCCATGCTGCTGCTCACACTCACGATGCGCGAGGCTATGATCATGTACAATTCCCGCGGCCTGACGAGCTATAAGCAGCTGTTCGAGACGCTCTACCATCCCTTTGATAAGATCGAGTGGCTGTTCGAGATCTTTTTCTACATCATGGTGCTCATGGCCGTCGCGGCCGCCATTTCGGGCGCGGCCTCCGCGCTGCGGAGCTATTTCGGCGTGAACTATTATCTCGGCGTCGTGGCCGTCGGCTGCCTCGTCCTGCTCCTGACCATTTTCGGCGCGGGCATCGTCCGCGCGGCATCCACCTATATGGGCATCGCCATCCTCGTCACCGCCATCACCATTTACGCCATCGGCATTTTCAAGAGCGAGTCGCCGCTGTTCACGGTGCTCTCCGCGGACTTCCGGACGACCGGCTTTGCCAATGTCCCCAAAGCGATCTTTAACGCCTTCACCTATGCCGGCTTCCAGTGCGTCACGCTCCCGACCATGATCGCCTGCGGCACGACCATGCGCAGCAAGCAGGGCTGTGCCAAGGCCATGTGGATCTCCTTTGCCATGAACGCCGTTGCGCTCGTGCTCTCCGTGTTCATGCTCATCTGCTGGCGCGGCGTCTACACCGCCGTGGACGGCGGCACGACCATCCCCACGCTCACGGTCTGCAACGCCATGGGCATCCGCGCGCTCACCGCAGTTTACGGCGTCTGCCTCATGCTCTGCCTCATCTCCACGGGCGTGACGACGATCTTCGGCTTCGTCGCCCGCTTTGAGAAGCTGTCGATGTTCCGCGGCATCCAGTCCGCGCCGGTGCGCAGTGCCATCGTGTCCGCGTTCATCATCATTTTGTCCATGTCCATCTCCATGGCCGGCCTCACGAACATCATCAAGTACGGCTATGGCTACTGCGGCTATCTCGGCATCGCGGTCGTGGTCGTTCCGTTCCTGACTGTCGGCGTGTACAAAAATCGCAGGTATATCCGCGAGCACGGTCTTGTGCAGGGCTTTGCCGCCGCGCAGCCGGAGGCTGAAGCGGCCGAGACTGCGGAACCCGCCGCCGTTCCCGCCGCGGCGAAATAACAAAGAGACACCTCACAGCAGCACTTGCCGCTGCGAGGTGTTTTTGCAAATACGTGAGATACATGCCTTATGGAGCCTTTATCGACCGCAGCACTGGCGTGTTGACAGGTTTTCGCACGCCTGCTATCATGGCAGTGCCGCGCAGAAATTCTGCTTGCGGAGATCACAGAAGTCATGGAGAAAACGACAGATGAAAATTTATGAATTGGTGCACATGCACGGGGCGGAAACGCTGGCGGATGGCCGCTTCCACTACGGGGATTGCGCGATGCTCGGCTGCTTTTCGTCGGCGGAGCGGGTGGCAGCAGCAATCGAAAAGTATCGCAGCATTCCCGGTTTTTGTGATTATCCCAACGGATTTGTCGTTTTTGCGCACGAAGTGGAAGAGCATGCGGTGCTCGTTTATCTGGCCAATGTCTACATTCACGATGCGGAATATGAATTTGAGTATAGCCGGAACCTCGGTGTATTTAAAAATGAAGGTGACGCTCGACTTGCCGTCGAGGTTTTCCGGCAGGATAATTCCACGCGGTGGGAAGTAGATGGTTTGATTGTGGAGTGGAGTGTTGGCCAATACACGCTGGATGAAATGAACTGCACAGACGGTTTCGAATATTGAGACAGTGAGTGACTCCGGCATTCCCGTACGGCCCGAGGTAGGCGCGGCCGCGGTGAAATAAGGCGAAATAACATATTACAAGAATCGCCCCGCAGCAGAAGCTCTGCTGCGGGGTGTGCTTTTCTCTCATGATTCTATTTATGCTGCCGGTTCCCACTCGACCGTGTCGAGCACGGCCAGCAGCTGGTCGCCCTTGTCCGCGAACCAGCCGGCGTTCGGATCGGCCCAGGCGATGATGCCGCGGTTTTTGCCCTGGAAGCTGAGAAACGTCCAGCTTTTGTCGGCGTCATAATACCCGGCGGAGACGCTGTCTCCGGCGAGCGTCAGCGATTCTTCCTTCAGCCCCGTGCCGCACACACCGAAGCTGTCCGACCAGTACAGCTGCACGCAGCTGTCCGAGCCGCTGTCCGGCCAGAGCTTTACGCCGAAGCAGGCTTCCGAGTCGTCGAGCGTCCCCTCGGGGCAGACTTCATACTTCCAGCCATCCGGCACCTGCACGCGCAGCGTTCCGGCAGTCCCGGACGCAGTCACGGTTTCGGCAGGCTTGGGCGCGGGCTGAGCCGCAGCCGGCTTGCCGCAGCCGGCGGGGAGGAGGAACAGCAGGGCCAGGACCAGTGCGGGGAGCAGTCTTGCTTTTTTCATAAATAACCACCTTCCTTTACCTGAAAAGACGGTGTTCATGGCAAAGGGTTCCGCACAGGAAAAGTCCCGGTTGCAAAATGCGGCGCATCCTGCTATTTTTGCCTTGGGAATGAAGTGCTCCCGCAGGGTGACCTGAAAACGCCGCAATGGCTGATGACTTCTGCTTTCGCAGGGGTCATTTTCTTTTTTGGAGGATAGAGAATATGTTGAATTGCCTGTTTGTCGGGGTCTGCGGCTTTCTCGGTGCGGTGGCGCGCTATCTGTGCACGCGCCTGCCGCTCGCGCCGGAGGGCGGTTTTCCGCTCGTGACGCTGCTTATCAACGTGCTCGGCGCGTTCGTGATCGGCCTCATCGCGGCCGGCGCGTCGAAGCACATCGGGTGGGATCCGCGTCTCGTGCTGCTGCTCAAGACCGGCGTGTGCAGCGGCTTCACGACGTTTTCGACCTTTGCACTCGAGACATCGTCGCTGCTGCAGAGCGGGAAGCCGTGGACGACCGCGGCCTATATCGTCCTGAGCGTGCTGCTGAGTGTGGGCGCGGTAGCGCTCGCCGAGCGGCTCGTGGGTTAATCCGCACCGGCCGTTTTGCGCTTTTGAAACAGCGATGCGCCGTGGTTGAACAGCAGCGCGCCCAGCAGCGTGATGCTGCCGCCGCAGAGCGTGGCGGCGGTGAAGGGACTGCACCAAAATGAGCTCATCCTGCGCTATTCCGGTCTGACGCGCGCCGAGCTCGCACTCGGCGCAGCGCGGCTGAAGGCGGCGATCGCGCCCGATCGACCGGCGGACGCATGACACAAAAAAGAAAACCCCACGGCGGCCGGTCAACAGCCACCGTGGGGTTTTGGTGCGCCTGAAGGGACTCGAACCCACACGCTGAAAGCACGAGAACCTAAATCTCGCATGTCTACCAATTCCATCACAGGCGCAAACAGAAAGCGGCGGTGTTGGCCGCCGCTCAAAAGCCTCTATTTTGACACGGGGAGGTTCCCGAGGCGGAGCAAAACGCTGTATCCGCACACCGTCACAGACGGTGTGTTTATCTTACCACAGCCGTCGCCGCTTGGCAAGTGGGCAAACGCAACTGCCGCGCAAAACTTTCTTTCCCGCACAAATTGACAACCGTCCGGAAACCTGCTATCATGCTCTGTCGAAAGCTAACTCTGGAGGGGTGCAGAATGCAGAAATATACGGCGTCGGTCATTACGGCCGGGTGCCTCTGGGGCCTGATGGGCCTGTTCACGCGCACACTGGCGACCTATGGCGTGGATTCCACGGGCGCGATCGTGCTGCGCTGCGGCATTGCGGCGCTGCTGTTCGCCGTCACGCTGCTCGTGCGCGATCCGAAGCAGTTTCGCATCCGACTCAAAGACATCTGGTGCTTTATCGGCACCGGCATCTGCAGCCTGCTGTTTTTCACGTATTGTTATTTTCAGGCCATCACGATCATGGACCTGTCCACGGCGGCGGTGCTGCTGTACACTGCGCCGTCGATCGTCATGATCCTCTCGCTGGCCCTGTTTCATGAGCGTATCACGGTGCAGAAGCTCATTGCGCTCGTGCTGGCGTTTGCCGGTTGCTGCCTGGTGTCGCTCGTCGGCGGGGAGCACAAGCTCTCCACGGTCGGTATTCTCTACGGCCTCGGCGCGGGCTTCGGCTATGCGCTCTACAGCATCTTTGCCCGCTACGCGCTCGACCGTGGCTACTCGAGCAACACCATCAACTTCTACTCCTGCCTGCTGACCGCCATCGGCGCGGTCATCATCTGGGGCGCGGCGCAGCCGCTCGGCGTCATGTTTGGCTCGTGGAAGGGCTTCGGCCTGTGCACGGCGCTCGGCATCGTCACGTGCTACCTGCCGTATCTGCTCTATACCTTTGGCCTGACGGGGCTTGAGACCGGTAAGGCGTCCATCCTCGCGTCGTTTGAGCCGGTCGTGGCGACGCTGGTCGGCATCTTCGTGTTCCACGAAAAGCTCACGCCGCTGAGTGCGCTTGGCTGTGTGTGCGTGCTCTCGGCTGTCGTGCTGCTCAATCTCAAGCGCCGGCAGAAAGCCAACTGAATCCAACAAAAAACCGTCCGTTCCCGATCGGGAGCGGACGGTTTTTTGCGTATGGAATTTATTTGTTGTTGTAAGCTTCGATGCCCTTGGCCAGCAGCTCCATGGAGCGCTTGAGGTCGTCCTGATTGATGACATAGGCCATGCGGATCTCGTTGACGCCGGTGTGCGGGGTCTTGTAGAAGCTCTCGGCCGGGGTGAACATGAGCGTGTCGCCGTTGTCGTCAAACTCCTCGAGCATGAACAGCTGGAACTTTTCCGCGTCGTCCACAGGCAGCTTGGCCATGACGTAGAACGCGCCCTTCGGCTCGGAGTAGATGACGCCGGGGATCTTCTTGAGCCCCTCGACGAGCGTGTCGCGGCGGGCCTTGTATTCCTTGCGCACGGCGTCGAAGTACTCGGGGCCGACGGTGTAGAGCGCAGCGGACGCGACCTGGTCGATCGTGGAGGCGCACAGACGGCCCTGGCACCACTTCATGGCGTTGTTGTAGAGCTCCGCATTGCGCGTGATCACGCAGCCGATGCGCGCGCCGCAGGCGCTGAAGCGCTTGGACACGGAGTCAATGACGACAACGTTGTCCTCATAACCTTCGAGCTGCAGCAGGCTCATGAGCCTCTCGCCGCCGTAGACGAACTCGCGGTACACCTCGTCGCCGATGATGAACAGGTTATGCTCCTTGGCGATGTCGGCCATGAGCCGGAGCTCTTCCTCGGTGAGGATGGTGCCGGTCGGGTTACCGGGGTTCGTGAAGAGGATGGCGCGGGTGTGCTCGTTGATGCAGGCCTCGACGCGCTCACGGATGGCGAACTTGTAGTTTTCCTCCGGCGTCGTGGTGATCGGGCGGATGGTTGCGCCGGTCAGCGTGACGAACGTGCTGTAGTTCGGGTAGAACGGCTCGGGGATGATGATCTCGTCGCCCTCGTCGAGGATGCAGCTGAGCGCGATCTGCAGCGCCTCGCTGCCGCCGGTGGTGATGAGCACCTGCTTGTTGGTGATGGGCGCGTCGATCTTGCCGTAATAGTTGACGACCGCGTCGATCATCTCAGGCACGCCGTCGGACGGGGCGTAGGCCAGGACCGGCTGGCTGAAGTTCTTCACAGCCTCAAAGTAAGCCGCGGGGGTGGCAATATCGGGCTGGCCGATGTTCAGGTGGTAGAGTTTCTTGCCTTTTTTGGCAGCCTCGTTTGCATAGGGCGCGAACTTGCGCATGGGCGAGAGGCCGCACTTTTCGATCTTACTGGAAAATTTCATGTTGCTCCTCCGTTTTTATTTGTATTTTGGTTCTTTTTTGCTCTCAAACACATTCATGATAACGCATTTTTTCGCAAACTACAACTGATTTTTTGGAAAAATCCGGCCATAAATTTAACAATCGCGTCGCTCGGCGAAGCGCAAAGCAAAAGGCCGCCGCAGCATTGCGCTGCGGCGGCCGGTGATTGTTGGTTTCGATTTAGGCTCAGACCTTGAAGTCCACAGAGGTCGCGCCCTGATCGTCCTGCTCGAAGGTGTAATCCTTGCCGGGCAGGATGGCGTTGAGCAGGATGCCCACGATGGAGGAGACAGCCAGACCCGACAGGGACACGACGCCGATCTGGATGCTGCCGGAGTAGGTGATGCCGATGGCGAGCACGAGGATGAGCGCGGCGATGATGACGTTGCGGGTGTTGGTGAAGTCGACCTTGTTCTCGACGACGTTGCGCACGCCGACAGCGGAGATCATGCCGTAGAGCACGAGGGACACACCGCCGATGGTGGCCGTCGGCATGGCGGACACGAGGGCCGCAAACTTCGGGCAGAAGGACACGACGATCGCGATGCAGGCCGCGATGCGGATGACGCGGGGATCGTAGACGCGGGACAGGGCGAGCACGCCGGTGTTCTCACCGTAGGTGGTGTTGGCCGGAGCGCCGAAGAGGGAAGCGAGGGTGGTGGCCAGGCCGTCGCCCAGCAGGGTGCGGTGGAAGCCGGGGTCGACCATGAAGTTCTTGCCGCAGGTGGAGGAGATGGCGCAGATATCGCCGATGTGCTCGACCATGGTGGCCAGGGACAGGGGCACGACCGTCAGCACGGCGGACCAGAGGACGCCGCTGTCGACCGGGCCGGCGAAGAGGTGGAACACGCTGTTTTTCCAGAAGATCGGCAGGCCGAACCACTTGGCGCTGCTGACGGCAGCGGCGACGGAGGCACGCTCCGCGGGATCAACGATGAGTGCGAAGATATAGGAGCCGAGCACGCCGAGCAGGATCGGGATGATCTTGGTCATGCCCTTGCCCCACATGTTGAAGCCGATGACGATCAGGATCGCGACGACGGCGACAAGCCAGTTGGCACGGCAGTTGGTGATGGCGGAAGAGGACAGCGTCAGGCCGATGGCGATGATGATCGGGCCGGTGACGATCGGCGGGAAGTAGCGCATGACTTTCTTGACGCCGAAGACCTTGAACAGGGTCGACAGGATGATGTACATCAGGCCCGCGATGGCGACGCCGAAGCAGGCGTAGGCCAGCAGGTCGTTATTATAGATCGCGGAGCCGTTCGGATTCGTCCCGATGGTGCGCACGGCGTTGTAGCCGCCGATGAAGGCGAACGAGCTGCCGAGGAAGGCCGGGACTTTGCCCTTGGTCAGCAGGTGGAACAGCAGCGTGCCGAGGCCGGCGAACAGCAGCGTCGTTGCGACGTCGAGGCCGGACAGTGCCGGGACGAGGACGGTCGCGCCGAACATGGCGAACATGTGCTGGAGACCCAGAATGAACATTCTGGGCTTGCCGAGTGTACGTGCGTCGTACACCGGCTCGGTACCGATGGAGCTTTTACTCATAGATTTTTTCCTCCCGTGAAAATTTAATCTATTCTTTATCCTCTCTCGAGGATGCAGACACTGTTTTCTCCGTCCGTCTCCTGCAGGCGGACGGCCACGACCTCGCTCTTGGAGGTCGGGATGTTTTTGCCGACGTAATTGGCCTTGATTGGCAGCTCGGAGTGGCCGCGGTCGATCAGGGAAAAGAGCTGGATGCGCGCCGGGCGGCCGAGCTGCATCACGGCGTCGAGCGCTGCGCGCGCAGTGCGGCAGGTGTAGATGACGTCGTCGACCAGCACGACGGTCTTGCCCGCGATGGGGAAGGGGATATCGGTCCGGTTGAGCACCGGCGCGTCCGCGACCGTGGACAGATCGTCGCGGTAGAGCGTGATGTCCAGCTCGCCGACCGGCAGCTGCACACCGTCGATCTTCTCGATGTTTTTTGCGAGGCGGCGGGCCAGCGGCACGCCGCGCGTGCGGATGCCGATCAGGCACAGGTCGTCGGTGCCGTCGTTTTTCTCGAGGATCTCATGCGCGATGCGCACGAGCGTGCGGTCGATGGCGGCCTCGTCCATGATCTTTGCCTTGAATTTCAGCTCCACAGCGATCCCTCCTCTGGGCATAAAAAAACACCCTGTCCGGATACAGACAAGGCGGCAACACGCAGGGAGACCCCGCAGAGATTCCATTGACCGTGACACCTTGCCAGTATCTCGTACCGACTTAAAAATATCAGCTTGCACAGCATAACACCGTATCTCGTGCTTGTCAATAGCAAATTCATATTTTCGTCACAAAAACTTGCCCCTCCCGTTTTCGGCGGGAGGGACAGGATACAGGATCTTGCGGTCAGGCTTTCTTGAAGCTGTCCTTGAGCGCGACGGCGCGGTTAAAGACCAGGTGCTCCGGGGCCGAGTCCTTGTTGTCCACGGCGAAGTAGCCGAGACGCAGGAACTGGAACGCGGCCGGAGCCTCGGCGCCGGCGAGCATCCGCTCGACCTTGCAGCCGGCGAGCACGGACAGTGAGTCCGGGTTCAGGCACTCCAGATAGTCCTTGCCGTCGCCCTCGGGGTCAGCGTCGGCGAAGAGATTATCATACAGGCGCACCTCGGCGTCGGCGCAGTTGTGGGCATCGACCCAGTGGATCGTGCCGCGCACCTTGCGGCCGTCGGGCGTGTTGCCGCCGCGGGTCTCGGGGTCGTATTCGCACAGGACCTCCGTCACGTTGCCGTCCGCATCCTTGACACAGCCGGTGCAGCGGACGATGTACGCGCCCTTGATGCGCACCTCGTTGCCGGGGTAGAGGCGGTTATACTTCTTCGGCGGCTCCTCCATGAAGTCGTCGGCCTCGATCCACAGCTCATTGGAGAACGTCACATCGCGTGTGCCGGCGCTCTCGTCCTCGGGGTTGTTCTCGATGGCGAACGTCTCGCTCTGTCCCTCGGGATAGTTCGTGATGCGCAGCTTCACCGGGTGCAGCACGGCCATGGCGCGCTGGGCGTGGAGGTTGAGGTCCTCACGCAGGCAGTGCTCCAGAAAACTGTAATCGACCGTGGACGCGACCTTGGACACGCCGATGCGCTCACAGAAATTCCGGATGGATGCCGGCGTGTAGCCGCGGCGGCGCAGACCGCACAGCGTCGGCATGCGCGGATCGTCCCAGCCGGAGACATAGCCCTCTTCGACGAGACGGCGCAGCTTGCGCTTGGACATGACGGTGTAGTTGATGCCGAGGCGCGCAAACTCGATCTGGCGCGGCTTGCACGGCACGGACACGTTGTTCACGACCCAGTCGTACAGCGGGCGGTGATCCTCATATTCCAGCGAGCACAGCGAGTGCGTGATGCCCTCAAGCGCGTCCTGGATCGGGTGCGCGAAGTCGTACATCGGGAAGATGCACCATTTCGTGCCCTGACGGTGGTGTTCGATATAGCGGATGCGGTAGAGCACAGGGTCGCGCATGTTGAAGTTGCCGGATGCGAGGTCGATCTTTGCGCGCAGGGTGTACTTGCCCTCCGGGAACTCACCGGCGCGCATGCGCGCGAACAGGTCGAGATTTTCCTCGATCGGGCGGTCACGCCAGGGGCTGACGGCGGGGGTGTTCACATCGCCGCGGTATTCGCGGAACTGCTCCGGCGTCAGCTCGCACACATAGGCAAGCCCTTTCTTAATGAGCTCCACGGCGTATTCGTAATCCTTCTCGAAGTAGTCCGAGCCGAAGAAAAACCGGTCGCCCCAGTCAAAGCCGAGCCAGTGGATGTCCTCCTGAATGGCCTCGACGAACTCGTTGTCCTCCTTGGAGGGGTTCGTGTCGTCCATGCGCAGGTTGCAGATGCCGCCGAATTTCTCGGCCGTACCGAAGTCGATGCACAATGCCTTGCAGTGGCCGATGTGCAGGTAGCCGTTCGGCTCCGGCGGGAAACGGGTGTGGATGGTCTGGCCGGCGAAACGCCCGCCGGGCGCGAGATCGGCTTCGACAAAGGCTTCGATAAAGTTTTTAGTATCTTCCATAGTGTCATGTCAACTCCACATAAATTTGCAAGGGTATTATACACGATTCATTTTCTGTTTACAATATCGAAAAAGAAATATATAATTCAGGCAGAATCGACAAGACGGAGGTGCGGGCACATGTATGACCTGCTTATCATCGGCGGCGGCCCGGCGGGGTTGTCGGCGGCCATGACGGCGCGCAACCGGAATCTGTCCGTGTGCGTGATCTGCGGCGGCGCGGCCGACAGCGCGCTGTATAAGGCCGGCCACGTCACAAATTACCCCGGTGTGCCGGACGTCTCCGGCCCCGCGCTGCTCGAGACCATGACGCAGCAGGCGCGTGATCTTGGTGCGGACATCCTGCGCGAGCGGGCGCTCTCGGCCATGCCGATGGGAAAAACGTTCGGCGTCTCGGCAGGTAAGGAATTCGTGGAGGGCAGGGCGCTTCTGCTTGCAACCGGCATTGCCCAGCGCGGCACGTTTCCGGGCGAGGCGGAGTTTCTCGGCCGCGGCGTGAGCTACTGCGCCACCTGCGACGGCATGCTCTACCGCGGCAAGCGCGCAGCGGTCATCGGCCTGGCGGCGGACGCCCCGGCGGAGGCGGACTTCCTGCGGGAGATCGGCTGCGACGTGCACTATTACGACGGCAAAAAGCACTGCTTTGAGATCTGCGGCACCGAGCGGGCGGACACGCTCGTGGTCGACGGCGCGGCGGAGCCGGCGGACGTCATTTTCGTCCTGCGCGCGGGCTTCGCGGCCGATACGCTCCTGCCTGGCCTTGCCACGGAAAAGGGCCACATCGTTGTGGACGAAGCTTTTGCTGCGAGCATTCCCGGCGTTTTCGCGGCCGGGGACTGTACCGGCGCGCCCTATCAGATCCCGGCGGCGGTCGGCGAGGGCAACTGCGCGGCGCTTTCGGTCGTGCGCTGGCTCAGAAACGCTTGACAAACGGCGCGGCAGGGCCTATAATTTTCCCATCCATTTGCGAAGAAGGGGAGGAGTAGTCTCCCGGCGGACGTCAGAGAGAAGGCGGTTGGTGCAAGCCTTTCGGATGCCGGAGATGAAGGTCGCCCCGGAGCAGCCGGCCTGAACGGAGTAGGGCGGCCGGGTTCTCCCGTTACAGAGACAAGAGTGTCACGCTTCTGCGTGGAATTCAGGTGGTACCGCGGTTTCGATCGCCCTGAAACAGTTCGTTTCGGGGCGATTTTTTGCGCCCCGGCAATCTTAAAGGAGGAGGAGCCATGAAAGAGCTTCCGAAGGTCTACGACCCAAAACAGGTCGAGAGCAAGATTTATGACATGTGGATGCGCGGCGGCTACTTTGCCGGCAAAGCCGATCCGGACAAAAAGCCGTTTTCCATCGTCATGCCGCCCCCGAATGTCACCGGCCAGCTGCACATGGGCCACGCGCTTGACGCGACGCTGCAGGACATCCTCACGCGCTACAAGCGCATGCAGGGCTACGCCGCCCTGTGGGTGCCCGGCACGGACCATGCCGGCATCGCCACGCAGATCAAGGTCGAGGAGATGCTGCGCAAGGAAGAGGGCCTGACCCGCTACGATCTCGGCCGCGAGGAATTCCTTAAGCGCGTCTGGGCGTGGAAAAAGCAGTACGGCAACCGCATCGTTGAGCAGCAGAAGTCGCTCGGCGTGTCCTGCGACTGGGACCGCAGCCGCTTCACCATGGACGAGGGCTGCTCGAAGGCCGTGCGCGAGACGTTCTGCGAGCTGTATGAAAAGGGCCTGATCTACAAGGGCAACCGCATCATCAACTGGTGCCCGCACTGCCGCACGGCCCTGTCCGACGCCGAGGTCGAATATAAGGACATGCCCGGCGCGTTCTGGTATATCCGCTACCCGCTCAAGGACAGCGATGAGTATCTCACCATCGCCACCACCCGCCCGGAGACCATGCTCGGCGACACCGGCATCGCGGTCAACCCGGCGGATGAGCGCTATCAGCACCTCGTCGGCAAGACGGCGATCCTGCCGCTCGTGGGCCGTGAACTGCCCATCGTGGCCGATGATTACGTCGAGCTCGATTTCGGCACCGGCTGCGTCAAGATGACACCCTGCCACGACCCGAACGACTACGAGGTCGGCCTGCGCCACAACCTCGAGCAGATCCTCATCTTTGACGAGGATGCCCGCGTCATCAACGGCGGCAAGTATAACGGTCTCGACCGCTATGAGGCCCGCAAGGCCATCGTGGCCGATCTCGAGGAGCAGGGCTACCTCATCAAGACCGAGCCCTATAATCACAACGTCGGCACGTGCTACCGCTGCGGCACGGTCGTCGAGCCGATGACGAGCCCGCAGTGGTTTGTCAAGATGAAGCCGCTGGCCGAGCCCGCCATCGAGGCCGTGCGCGACGGACGCATCAAGTTCGTGCCCGAGCGTTTCAGCAAGACCTATTATAACTGGATGGAGAATGTGCACGACTGGTGCATCTCCCGCCAGCTCTGGTGGGGCCACCAGATCCCGGCGTGGTACTGCGACGACTGCGGTCATGTCACCGTCTCGCGCACCGATGCCTGCGAGTGCGAGGCCTGCCACAGCAAGCACATCCACCGCGATCCCGACGTGCTCGACACCTGGTTCAGCTCCGCGCTCTGGCCGTTTTCTACGCTCGGCTGGCCGGATAAGGACTCCGAGGACCTGAAGTTCTGGTACCCCACGAGCGTCATGGTCACGGGCTACGACATCATCTTCTTCTGGGTCGCGCGCATGATCTTCTCCGGCCTCGAGCAGATGAAGGACATCCCGTTCCCGACGGTGTTCATCCACGGTCTGGTCCGCGATGATAAGGGCCGCAAGATGTCCAAGTCCCTCGGCAACGGCATCGACCCGCTCGAGATGGCCGACACCTACGGCGCCGACGCCCTGCGCTTCAATCTCATCACGGGCAACAGCCCCGGCAACGACATGCGCTTCTACGTCGAGAAGTGCGGCGCCATGCGCAACTTTGCCAACAAGCTCTGGAACGCATCGCGCTTCGTGATGATGAACCTCACCATCGACAAAAACGAGCTGCCCGAGACGCTGGAGCTTGAGGACAAGTGGGTGCTCTCGAAGCTCAACACGCTCTCGAAAGAAGTGTGCGAGAACCTCGACAAGTACGAGATCGGCATCGCCGCGGCGAAGATCTACGACTTCATCTGGGACACGTACTGCGACTGGTATATCGAGCTCACGAAGCCCCGCCTCAACAGCGGCGACGAGGCCCGTGCCCGCAGCGCGCAGCAGGTGCTGCTGTATGTCCTGACGGACATCCTCAAGCTCCTGCACCCGTTCATGCCGTTCATCACCGAGGAGATCTGGCAGGCCCTGCCGCATGACGGCGAGGCGCTTATGATCGCCCGCTATCCGGAGTATACCGAGTCCCTTGCTTTCCCGGCCGAGGAGCGCGACTTTGAGATGGTCATGAACGCCATCCGCGCTGTGCGCAGCCGCCGCGCCGAGATGAACGTGCCGCCGAGCAGAAAGGCGCACCTGTTCATCACGACCGACCGGCAGGATGCTTTCCGCTCCGGCGAGATCTATATCACGAAGCTCGCCTACGCCGAGCAGATCACCATCAGCAGCGAGCTGCCGGCCGACGCGGAGAAGATGGTCTCCGCCGTCACGGAAGAGGCCAAGCTCTTCATGCCAATGGCCGAGCTGATCGATCTCGACAAAGAGCGCGCCCGTCTGGAAAAAGAGCTCGAAAAGGCCCGCAAGAACTACGAGGGCCAGATGCGCAAGCTCTCGAACGAGAACTTTATTTCCCGCGCGCCGGAGGCCGTCGTGCAGACGGAGCGCGAGCGTGCCGAGAAGGCAAAGGCGCTCGTGGAAAATCTCGAGGCCAGCCTGAAAAACCTCGGCTGAGCGCCGCCGTCCGACAAATTCGGCCCACACCTCTGGGCTACAATAGCACCGTGTACGAATCATCGTACACGGTGCTTTTTCTTTGGATTTAGGAGGTACAAGCAGATGCGGATCATAACGCATGATGACGGCCGCTGCCTGACGCTGCGCCTGATTGGCGAGCTGGATCACGCGGCGGCGCAGGAGGTCATGCCCGGCATCGAAGACGCCGTGGAGGAGTACCTGCCGCGCCGCTGCGTGCTCGACCTGTCCGGCCTGAGCTTTATGGACAGCTCCGGGATCGCGGTCATTCTCAAGACCGACCGCCTCCTGCGGCAGACAGGCGGTGCGCTGGTGCTGTGCGGCGTGCCGCGGCAGGTGCGCCGGGTGCTGGACGTGGCCGGCCTGACCAACATCGTCCCGGTACTCGAGGACCGGGCAAAGGAGTGTGAACAGTGTTGACGCAGAAAAACTACATGAAGCTGGAGTTTCCGGCGCGCAGCGTGAACGAGGGCTTTGCGCGCGCGGCGGTGGCGGCCTTCGCCGCGCAGCTCGACCCGACGCTTGCCGAGATCGGGGACATCAAGACCGCCGTGTCCGAGGCCGTGACGAACGCAGTCGTGCACGCCTATCCGGACAAGCTCGGCACGGTGCAGGTGCGGGTGCGCATCCTGCCGGATGAGCGGCTGGAGATCGTCGTCAAGGATCACGGCATCGGCATCGCCGACGTGGCGCAGGCGCGCACGCCGCTGTACACCACCGGCGGGGAAGAGCGCAGCGGCATGGGCTTTACGATCATGGAGAGCTTTATGGACACGCTGCGGGTCAAGTCCGTGCCGGGCCGCGGCACGACCGTGACGATGTGCCGCCGCATCCGCCGCCGCGCATGATCGCGGAGGAGACGCGCGATCTGCTCCGGCGCGCTCAGGCGGGGGACGCCGCGGCGGCAGAGCAGATGGTCACGGAAAACACCGGCCTGATCTGGAGCGTGGCGCGGCGGTTTTTCGGCCGCGGCGTCGAGCCGGACGACCTGTATCAGCTCGGCTGCGTCGGCTTTCTGAAGGCCATGCAGGGCTTTGACGAGCAGTACGGCACCTGTTTTTCTACATACGCCGTGCCGAAGATCTCGGGGGAGATCCGGCGCTTTCTGCGCGATGACGGCGCGGTCAAGGTCAGCCGCAGCATCAAGGAGCGCGCGCAGGGCATCCGCACGGCGCGCACGCGCCTGGAGCAGACGCTCGGCCGCGAGCCGACGCTCTCCGAGCTCTCGGCCGAGACCGGGCTCGAGCCCGAAGAGATCGCCGCCGCCGAGACGGCCACCGGCCCCACGGAGTCCCTCCAGAAGGAGAACGGAGAGACCGGCTTCACGCTCGAGCACACGCTCGGCGACTACGATCAGGAAGAGCGCATGGTCGAGTACGCCGCCCTGCGCGAGGCACTGCGCCAGCTCCCGGAGCGGGAGCGGCAGGTCATCGCCCTGCGGTTTTATCACGGCCTGACGCAGCAGCGTGCCGCCGGTATCCTGCACATCTCGCAGGTGCAGGTGTCGCGCCTGGAGCGGCGCGCCGTGGAGCGCCTGCGTGAATGGCTGGCCACCTAGGCAGCCGGAGGTTTCTTCTCCGGCTGCCTTTTTTCATGCCTTGGCTTGACGGTACAAGATGTGCGGTGATATGATAATAAGCGTCATACATCTTGTGCTGAATCGGGAGGGGCCTGCCTGTGTACACACCCAAAGAAGTTGCGGAGAACTATCTCTCTGTCTGCCGGTCCAAGGCAGCGCTGCCGCTGGGCCGGATGTTTCTGCTCGCCTGCATGGCGGGAGCCTTCGTCGCATTGGCGGGCGCCGCGTCCACAGCTGCGGCGGCCACGGTTGGCGATCCGTCGCTGGCGAAGCTCGTCTCCGGCTGCGTCTTTCCGGCCGGTCTTGCCATGGTCATCGTGGCCGGCAGCGAACTGTTTACCGGCAACAACCTTATGATTCTGGGCGTCCTGTCGCGCGTGATCTCTGTGCGGCAGATGCTGCGCAACTGGTGTGTGGTCTATCTGGGCAATTTCGCGGGTGCGGCGCTCGTTGCGGCGCTCTGCGTGCTCGGGCACGTGTTCGCCGCGTTTGACGGCCGGCTGGCAGCGTCTGTGATCGCCATTGCACAGACAAAGGCGTCGCTCCCGTTCGGCGATGCGTTTGTGCGCGGCATCCTCTGCAATTTCCTCGTCTGCATCGCCGTGTGGATGGCAAGCGCCGCAAAGTCTGTCCCTGGAAAGATCCTGGCCGTCTTTTTCCCGATCATGACGTTCGTCGTTGCGGGCTTTGAACACAGCGTGGCCAATATGTATTATCTCACGGCGGGACTGCTGACGGCAGCGCAGACCGGCGCGGCGGCCGAAGGGCTGACGTGGGGCAGGGCGCTGGCCTGCAATCTGCTGCCGGTCACGCTCGGAAATCTTGTCGGCGGCGTGCTTCTGGTGGGCGTGAGCGCGTGGTATCTCTACCTGAAACAGGGAAAAACTACTGTTAATTCTTAGACGGCATTGTTAATTTGTAGATAACTGGCATCTTGTCCAGAAATGATGAGCGAATTTGGTGACGTTCCACAAAACAGAACAACATTTGTTGACGAATTCACCCGATTGTGCTACTATGATAACCGTTGAGATTTGAATATTTGAATGGATGTATTTCGATTTTTAATACCCATCTGCACATTTTGAATACCCCTTGAGGGGAGGAGCATCGTTTTGAAAAAGATATATGTCATGATCGGCAACTACGGCAGCGGCAAGAGTGAGCTTGCGCTGAATTTTGCTTTTAAAGCGGCTGAAACCGGAAAGACAGAACTCATTGACCTCGACCTGGTCAATACCTACTTCCGCCTGACAGAGCGCGGCAAGCTCGTGGAGCAGAAAGAGATCCGTCTCATCTCTCCGAACTATGCCTGCTCCGGCGTGGAGACGCTGTCCCTGCCGGCAGAGGTCGCTTCTGCATTTGCCATGAACTGGGACACCGTCGTGTTCGACGTCGGCGGCGATGCCGTCGGTTCCACGGCGCTCGGCCGTTATTATGAGGACTTTCAGGACTTCATGGCCATGGGGCCGGAGCAGCTGGAGGTCCTGAATGTGGTCAATATCCGCCGTCCGCTCGCCGGCACGGTTGAGAAGATCATCGATCTGCAGGAGCAGATGCAGATCCATTCGCACCTGAAGATCACGGGCATGATCAACAACACCAACCTCGCCACCATGACCACGCCGGCAGAGCTGCGCGACGGTTATGAGATGCTGCGTGAGGTCAGCGACCGGACGGGCGTGCCGGTCATGTATACGACCGGCAAGAAGGACATGCTCGATATTTTCCTTGCCGAGGGGCACGACCCGAAGTATATCGGCAAACCCGTCGCCATAGACATCATCATGAAGCGCGACTGGGACAGCTATATCCACAGTCTGTCGGAGAAAAAACAGGCGTAACCCGCTCTTGCGGTTTACATAGGCAATTTCGCAAAACAGAACAGAAAAGAGGTAGCAAAAATGGTAAAGGTGACCATCAACGAGAATCTTTGCAAGGGTTGCGGTCTCTGTGTCAGAGCTTGCCCGAAGGGCGTTCTGGCGCTGGCGAAAGACAAACTCAACGCAAAGGGTTATCATCCGTCCGTCGTCGCGAATCCGGAGGCCTGCATCGGCTGCGCTTCCTGCGCGCGTACTTGCCCGGACGTGGTAATCAGCATTGTGAGAGATTAAGGAGGTACATCGAAAATGGCATTGACGCTTATGAAGGGTAGCGAAGCTATCGCTGAGGCTGCGATTCGTGCAGGCGCGCGTTACTTCTTCGGCTATCCGATCACTCCGCAGACGGAGATTCCTGAATATATGTCCGCACGTATGCCCGAAGTCGGCGGCTGCTTCCTGCAGGCCGAGAGCGAAGTTGCGGCTATCAACATGATCTATGGTGCAGCCGGTGCCGGTGCACGTGCGCTGACCTCTTCCTCCAGCCCCGGTGTCAGCCTGAAGCAGGAAGGCATTTCCTACTGCGCAGGCGCGCAGCTGCCGGCTGTCATCCTGAACGTTATGCGCGGCGGCCCCGGCCTCGGCAACATTCAGGCTTCTCAGGGCGACTACTTCCAGGCTGTCAAGGGCGGCGGCAACGGTGACTATCACCTGCTGACCTACGCTCCGGCATCCGTGCAGGAAGCGATCGATATCATGATGTATGCCTTCGACAAGGCTGAGAAGTACCGCATACCGGTCCTCTTCCTCGCCGACGGCATCATCGCGCAGATGATGGAGCCCGTGGAGATGCCCGAGATGGTCGACTACAAGATCGATCCCGAGAAGAAGCCCTGGGCCTGCACCGGCTGGAAACCGGGCGACGATCCGGCCAAGCGCGGCGTCATCAACTCCATCTACATCGATACCGAGACCCTGTCCGTCCACAACGACGAGCTGCAGGCCTGCTATCGTGAGATCACTGCCAACGAGCAGCAGTGGGAAGAGTACAACCTCGAGGGTGCTGAGTATGTCATCACCGCTTTCGGCACGGTTGCGCGTATCGCCAAGTCCGCCATTGCCGAGCTCAAGGAGCAGGGCATCAACGTTGGTCTGGTTCGCCCGATCACCGTCTGGCCGTTCCCGTACGACGCAGTCAAGAAGGCTGCCGAGCTTCCGGGCGTGAAGGCTGTTCTCGATGTCGAGCTGAACGAAGGCCAGATGCTCGAGGACGTCAAGCTCGCCATCAACGGCGCAAAGCCGGTCGACTTCTTCGGCCACCTCGGCAGCCAGATGCCGACCACCGAAGAGATCAAGGCGAAGATTATCAGCATGAAGGAGGGCAAGTAAATGTCTGTTGTTTTTGAAAAGACCAAGCTCCTCACGGACAAGCAGTTCCACTACTGCCCGGGCTGCAACCATGGCATTATCCACCGCCTGGTCGCTGAGGTCATTGATGAGATGAATCTGGACGGCAAAGTCATCGGCGTCGCGCCGGTCGGCTGCTCCGTTTTTGCTTATGATTACTTCAACTGCGATATGTACGAAGCCGCCCACGGCCGTGCACCCGCAGTCGCTACCGGCGCCAAGCGCGTCGTCGGCAAGGACACCCTCGTCTTCACCTATCAGGGCGACGGCGACCTGGCCTCCATCGGCACCGCTGAGATCGTTCACGCTGCGCACCGCGGCGAGAAGATCTCCACGATCTTTGTCAACAACGCGATCTACGGCATGACCGGCGGCCAGATGGCCCCGACCACGCTGGTTGGCCAGAAGACCACCACGAGCCCCTACGGCCGTGATGAGGACTGGTGCGGCGCACCTCTGAAGGTCTCCGAGATGCTCGCTGAGGTTCCGTGCTCCTACTACATCGAGCGCGTCGCCGTCAACAACACCCCGAACATCGTTAAGGCGAAGAAGGCCATTTCCAAGGCGTTCCATTATCAGATGGAAGGCAAGGGCTTCACGATGGTCGAAGTCCTGTCCGCCTGCCCGACGAACTGGGGCCTGAGCCCGATCAAGGCGATGGAGTGGCTGGAAGAGAACATGATTCCGTACTACCCGCTCGGCGTTAAGAAGGACAAGGGGGCTGAATAATATGAAGAAAGAATATATTTTTGCTGGCTTTGGCGGTCAGGGCATGCTCCTGATCGGTAAGTTCCTGGCTATGGCCTGCATGCTCGACGGCAAGCACGTCTCCTGGCTGCCCTCTTACGGCCCTGAGATGCGCGGCGGCACGGCGAACTGCTCCGTCATCGTCTCCGACGATCCGGTCGCATCCCCGCTGGTCGACATGGCTGACTGCGTTGTGGCGATGAACCGTCCGTCCCTGGACAAGTTCGAGAGCCACGTCAAGCCGGGCGGCGTCCTCGTCATCAACAGCTCCATCATCGACCGCAAGGCCGAGCGTGATGACATCCAGGTCGTCTACTGCGACGCCAACGGCATCGCCGAGTCTGTCGGCAACCCGAAAGGCGCGAACGTTGCGATCCTCGGCGCTCTGATGGAGAAGACTCCGGTCGTCTCCAACGAGATCCTTGGCGAAGCGATCCGCATCGAGCTTGGCGAGAGAAAGGCCAAGTTCCTCGAGGGCAACATGAAGGCGCTCGAGGCCGGCGAAGCCGCTGCAAGAGGCTAAACCGCGTACGCTATATAAGAAAAAGAACCGATCTTCGGATCGGTTCTTTTTCTTATTGCTTGTCTTTTGATTTGAAGCACATTGCCACGAGCAGACCAAAGAAAATAGCCGCGCAGATTCCGGCAGCGCCGGCCGTGAAGCCGCCGGTGAATGCGCCGAGTATGCCTTTTTCGGCCACGGCATCATGTACGCCTTTCGCCAGCAGATTGCCGAAACCGGTCAGCGGCACGGTCGCCCCCGCGCCGGCCCATTTGGCGAACGGCCCATAGATGCCAACCGCGCCGAGCACCACGCCCGCCACCACGTACAGCGTCAGGATGCGCGCCGGGGTCAGCTTCGTCTTGTCGATCAGCACCTGACCGATCATACACAGCACGGCGCCGATCAAAAATGCTTTTACATAGCCGAGGATCATGTGTTCACCTGCGTTTCGATCGCCACGGCGTGGCAGATTCCGGGGATGCTCTCGCCCTGCATGGACGCGGTGGGCGACATGAGCGCGCCGGTCGCCGCAAACAGCAGCCGCCGGATCTGGCCGCCCTCCAGCAGCTTCAGCAGATGCCCCGCGAGCACGGATGCGCTGCATCCGCAGCCGGAGCCGCCTGCGTGCACGTCCTGTCCCTCCAGATCATAGATCAGCAGTCCGCAGTCGGTGTAGAGCCCCTCGAGGTCAATGCCGTCGTCCTGAAACAGCCGTGTCACGACGGCGTGTCCGATTTTGCCGAGGTCGCCGGTCACGATCAGATCGTAGTAGTCCGGCGTGCGGCCGGTGTCGGCAAAGTGCGCCTTAAGTGTCTCATAGGCGGCGGGCGCCATGGCCGCGCCCATGTTGTTCGCGTCCGTGATGCCCGCGTCGGCGATCTTGCCGGTCGTCACCATCGTCACGCGCGGCCCGTTTCCGGCCGCGCCAAGAATGAGCGCGCCGGAGCCGGTGACGGTCCACTGCGCAGTCGGCGTGCGCACGCCGCCATATTCCAGCGGGAACCGGTACTGCCGCTCGGCGGAGCAGAAGTGCGAGCTCGTGAGCGCGGCAGCGTGTTCGGCATAGCCGCCGTCAATGAGCATGGCGGCCAGACTGAGCGATTCCGCCATCGTCGAGCACGCGCCGTACAGCCCCAGATAGGGCACGCCGATGTCGCGCATGGCGTAGGCCGAGCCCACGCACTGGTTGAGCAGGTCGCCGGAGAGCACATAGTCGAGCTGTTCCGGCTGCAGCCCGGCTTTTTGGCACACGAGGTCGAAGCACTGCCGCAGCATGGCGCTCTCGGCCTGCTCCCAGCTCTTCGTGCCGAAATATGTGTCCTGACTGACGCTGTCAAAGCGGTCGCGCAGCGGGCCCTCGCCCTCCATTTTGCCCACGACGCTGGCGGAGGCGAGGATCACGGGCGGGGCGGTAAACTGCACGGTCTGAGGTCCGATTCGTTTGGATTTCAAGCAATCACCTTCGACGGTAGCGTTTCCGTTTTTGCGAAAAATATGCGCAGCGCGGCCGCCCATCCGGGTGGCCGCGCGCCGGTTTATGTACCTTTGTATTTTCGCCGCGTCGCCATGCCGCCGCGGATGTGCCGCTCCGCCTTGTTGCGGTCCAGCAGCTGCCGGACCTGCTGATAGAGCGCGGGATTGATCTTCTCCAGCCGCTCCGTCAGGTCCTTGTGGACGGTCGATTTTGAAACGCCGAATTGTTTGGCGGCGGCGCGGACGGTGGTATTGTTGGCGAGAAGATATTCCGCAAGATCGCATGCGCGCGCTTCCATGTCCGTGTGCACTTACACCACTCCCCATATTTGCGTAATTCAGTATATGAATTTCTGCGGGGAATATGAGGCGGCGTCCGGCGCCGGCTGCCGTGCGGTGCGTGGATCGGAATATCCGGTGTGCGCTCACGTCCGTCGTGTACAAAAAACTTCATAATTTGCAGGGAAAGCGGTTGCATCAAATTGCGGAATATGCTAAAATTAGACAGCATTATAGATGATTATGGATGATTGTGCATTCGTTGCAATTGGGAACGCTGCGAGACGGCTGCGGTGCGGCCGGGATGCAGCAGTGCCTTTGACATAGCATCGGAAATTGGAGGCTGCCAGCCGGCTGCCGGGAAAGGACACGCGATTTCATGAAACAGGAAGAAGGAACAATGCAGATCGGCCTGCTGACGCTGCTCAAGGCACTGTGGAAACGGATGTGGCTGGTGATCTTGGCGGTCTTGCTGTGCGGCGCGGCGGGCTTTTGCATCGCGCGCTTTTGCGTCACGCCCATGTACAAGGCCGGGGTCATGATGTATGTGAACAACAACTCGCTGCCCAGCGGCGGAAAAGATACGATCAGTTCCTCCGACCTGTCGGCGGCTCAGAGCCTTGTGGATACCTATGTAGTCATTCTCAATACCCGGGCGACGCTGGAAGAGGTGGCCGACAAGGCCAATGTCAACTATTCCTATGATGAGCTCAAGCACATGGTCTCCGCTACGGCGGTGAATTCCACCGAGGTGTTTGAGGTCACCGTCACCAGCGCTGACCCCGAGGAAGCGCAGCGCCTCGTGAACACTGTGACGCAGGTGCTGCCGACCCGGATCGCTTCCGTGGTGGAGGGTACCTCCGTGCGCGTGGTGGACAATGCCGTGACCCCCTCGAAAAAGGCGTCTCCAAGTTATTCACTGTACACGATGCTTGGCGCGCTGGTGGGTTTTGTGGTCAGCGCCGCCTACGTGATCCTGCGCGAGCTGTTCGATGACCGGATCCACGATGAGGACAGCCTGCTGCAGATGTACCACACCATTCCCGTTCTGGCGGTGATCCCGGAGCTGACTTCCAGTTCCTCCGCCGGTTACGGCGGCAGCTATGGCTACTACGGAGCCCCAAAGCAGGAGGAGGGCACAAAGAAATGAGTAAGATCGGTAAGCGAGAGGTGCCTATGACCCGTTCCCAGCAGCGGAAGCTGTTGGGTGACCATTTGAGTTTCGCCGCGGCGGAGGCGTATAAGCTGCTGCGCACGAACCTGATGTTCGCACTGCCTGACAGCGGCGGATGCCGTGTCGTTGGCGTGACCAGCGCCCTGCAGGGCGAGGGAAAGAGCACGACCTCCATGAACACGGCCTATACCATCGCCGAGACCGGACAGCGGGTGCTGTTGATCGAGGCGGATATGCGCCTGCCCAACGTGGCCAGGTGCCTGGGGCTGCGGCCGAATCTGGGCCTGTCGGATCTGCTGGCGGGCCTGTGTACTTTGAATGATGTGGTGCAGCCCAGCGGTATGCTGGATAATCTGCGCATCATCGCTGCCGGAAGCATCCCGCCCAATCCCATGGAGCTGCTTGGCTCCGATCAGATGGGGCGCCTGCTGGATATTCTGCGGCAGTTTTATGACTTTATCATCTTTGACCTGCCGCCGGTGAACGTCGTGGCCGACGGTCTGGTCATCTCCAGGCTGGTGCAGGGCATGATCATGGTGGTGCGTCAGGATTACGGTGACCGCCGCGCCATTGCCGACGCTGTGCGGCGGCTGCAATACCTTGATGTGAAGATCCTGGGCTTTGTGATGACGTATAGCCAAACCGGGAAAAAGAGCTATGGCTACCGCAAGTACGGCTATGGCTACGGCTATGGCAAGCACGGTCATGGTCACGATTACGGCTATGCATACGGCAGAAAAGCGTCTCATAATCCCCGGTTTACCGACAGCGTGCTGGACAAGGATGCGGAACGCCGGGGGGCGTCTCTGGACAGGGAGCATAAGCACGCCGGCGGCCAGACAAGGGCTGAAACGAAATGATCGACCTGCACACACACGTGCTGCCGGGTATGGATGACGGCAGCCGCAGCCCGGAGGAGAGTGCCCGGATGCTGCGTGAGCTGGCTGCGCAGGGCGTCACACTGGCTGCTGCCACGCCGCATTTTTACGCCGGCGAAAACAGTCCTGACCGTTTTCTGCGCCGCCGGAAAGAGGCGTGGGAGCGCCTGCAGCCGGTTCTGGAGCCGGGGATGCCGGAGCTGACTCTTGGGGCGGAGGTCTGCTATTTTGAGGGCATGTGCCGCAACGATGAGCTGCCGCTCCTGTGCATGGAGGGAACGGACACGCTGCTGCTGGAGATGCCCTTTGAGCCGTGGAGTCGGCGGATGCTCGGCGATCTGCTGGAGCTGGCCGATCGGGGCGACATGCGCGTGGTGCTGGCGCATGTGGAGCGGTACATGCCGTTCCAGAGTCGGGATGTGTGGGATCACGTACTGCAGAGCATGGTGCTGATGCAGAGCAATGCGGATTTTTTCCTCGCGCTGCGCAGCAGACGCCGGGCTCTGCACCTGCTGCGGGACGGTCAGGTGCAGCTTTTGGGCTCGGACTGTCACGGAATGGAGCACCGACCGCCGCGGATCGGTTCTGCGGCGGCATATATACGCAGCCATCTGGGGGATGGCGTGCTGGAGCGGATCGACACGCTGGCAGCCTCGCTGCTGTGCGCTGAAATCTGATTGGGAGAGAGATAGGAAGGAGACATGCGGCCGATGGAGCAGGTCGTGCAAGACGGCGCTCGGGAGATTTATCAGGTCGAACAATCTGCCGTTGTGGAAAAGCCTGTATATCAGGCGGTGAAGCGGCTTTTTGATGTGGTGGTGTCTGCGCTGGCGCTGCTGATACTTGGGATCCCCATGCTGCTGCTGATGCCGGTGATCCGGGCTGATTCACCGGGGCCGGCGATATTTCGGCAGGAGCGGCTGGGCAAGGGCGGTAAGCCCTTTGTCATTTATAAATACCGCACCATGCAGATGGATGCAGAGCGGGACGGACCTCAGTGGGCGCGCGCTCACGATGTCCGCTGTACCAAGTTGGGCCGCCTGCTGCGGCGCGGGCATATTGATGAGCTGCCCCAGCTGGTGAACGTGCTGCGCGGGGAAATGAGTCTGGTGGGTCCTCGGCCCGAACGGGCCTGTTTCTATCAGGAGTTTGAGAGATATATCCGCGGCTTCAGCCAGCGGCTGCAGGTCACGCCCGGCATTACCGGCTGGGCGCAGATCAATGGCGGCTATGAGCTGCTGCCGGAGGAAAAGATCCTGTTTGATATGGAATACATCCGTCACCGCTCCGTGATGTTTGACATCCGGTGTCTGCTGGGAACCGTGCGCGTGGTGTTCCGGCACGACGGCGCCAGATAACGAGAGGGGAGAGCGAGAACATGAAGCGACATGGGAAGCGGCGCATAGCCGCCGTATTGGCGGGGCTGTGCGCGGTGCTGCTGGCTGCTGGCTGCACAAAGACGCCTGCGTCCGCGCAGGAAACGCCGGCCGCCGGTGACAGCGATCCGGTCACACTGATGACCATCTCCACCCGCTATGGAGATCTCTGTTTTTCCGACCAATGGGGAGAAAGCCTTCAGGTGGAGCATAGCTCCAGCGGCAGCACGGAGATTGCCGCCTTTACTGCAGATATTGACGGACAGACATACCCGCTGTTTCGGGTAGAGATCGTCGACAGCGCCGGTGACCCCAGCGCGGTCGGGACACTGACTGACTCGCAGGGCGTCCGGCGGGATGTGTTTGTCAGCATGGATCCACTGCCCGAGGAGGAGCAGCCGGATCAGCTGTATGCCATGCGCGATGGTGTGAACGATCTGATCGATCAATTGAAATGATATAAGGGGGAGACAGAAACGATGAGAATGTGTAAGAAATGGCTGGCGAGCCTGCTGGTGCTGGTAATGCTGCTCAGCGCGCTGGCTCCGGCGGCCTTTGCCGTAACGGCAGAGAATGTCGCCGATGAAACGGCGTATGCCGACTCCGCCGCTGATGACGGCATGACTGATGTCACCGTGGCCGACACGGCGCAGGTGCAGCCGGCGCAGGATGTGTCGGACTACGCGTCGTTCCTAGCCAACCTGAAGGTGCTGGAGGGCTATGCACAGACCTATGCCCGCGAGCACGTGGGCGAAGACGCTGTGGGTCTGGTCATTAACTACATCCGCTGCGGCGTGGACAAATACACCGGCGGCACCTGGACCATGCTGGCCGGCGAGGAAAAGGCGGATTTCACTGCCTATGTGGCGCAGCAGGATGCGGCCAATGGCACCAGCGCTGCCGCGCTGCGCAGCCTGCAGGAATTCACCCTGCCCAACGGCGACAAGGTGGACTTTGTGCACATGTTCGGCTGCATGGATATCACCTATCACACCATGCAGACAAACGCTTCCGCCGCCGTGACCAACGGAGACCTTGGCGGCTGGGGCGGCGATATCTGTGACCTCATGGACTATACCAAGAAGTACAGCCCCATCACGTCCACCACCGTGGAGGAGATGGCCAATGAGCTGCGCACCGACGGCAAGCACCTGGGCTACGACGATCCGTCCGAGGATGACGATGTGCACAGCTTCGGCATGCTGGATCTGTACGGTGATCTGGACGCTTATTACATCGTGCAGAACCTGACGGGCGGCAAGACCATCAGCGCCGTCATGACCAACTACTTCAACAGCAGCCTGACGGATCAGTTCCGCGCGGACTTCCTGCTGCGCAGCCGTTTCCCCGGCGCCGGCACTAAGGAGGAGCTTCGAGCCGCCGTGCTGTCCGCTTACAAGAGCAACACCGCCATTGCCGCGCTGGAAAGCAGCCGCGGACTGACGGATCTGGACGACCTGCGCACGGCCTGCTGCTATGCCTTTGCCGACTACCTGTATGCGCTGACGGGCACCATCACCGACAAGCCCAGCAACCAATACTATTCCGTGTATTCCAGCGAGACCTCCACACTGGCGCCCGGCGTTACCCAGACGCTGCGCAGCGCCACGGCCGCAGACGGCAAGACGCTGGTGTATTACATTGCGACGGCGGACGTGACCCGCAGTGACGTGGCTATCTATGCTAACTACAAGGACAATGTGGGCACACCTTGGGGCATGGCGCGCGTGCAGGATCAGATGGACTCCGCCAAGGCGCGCCACTCCGACCCGGAGAACGCGGATCTGTATATCCCCAACTACACGCCTGTGGTGGGCGTGAACGCCGACTTCTACAACATGACCAACGGTGCTCCCTCCGGTGCGCTGGTCATGGAAGGTGTTGAGTACCACGGCGCGGGCAGTGAAAATTTCTTCGCCATCCTCAAGGACGGCACCCCCATCATCGGCGGCCCCTCGGATTACGCCGCCCGTAAAAACGACATTGCAGAGGCCGTAGGTGCCAGCATCCTGCTGGTGAAGGACGGCAAACTGGTCGTCGGAGACAGCGGCGATTATTATAACAGCCGTGCCTCCCGTACCTGCGTGGGCATCACGGCGGACAACCGCGTGGTGTTGATGGTCATGGACGGCCGTCAGGAGCCCGTGTCTGCCGGCGGCAGCGCCATTGAGATCGCTCAGGTCATGCTCGACGCCGGGTGCGTTGTGGCCGTGAATCTTGACGGCGGCGGCTCTACCACGTTCGTGGCCAAGGAGGAGGGCGACGACGATCTGTCTGTCGTGAACCGTCCCTCCGACGGCTATGCCCGTTCCGTCAGCTCCTCGCTGATGGTGGTATCGACGGCCAAGCCCTCCAACGAGTTTGACCACGCCATCGTTTCGGCGGACTATGACTATCTCACCGTGGGCACGGCCCTGCCCGTTACCGTAAGCGGCGTCAGCGCCTCCGGCAACGCTGCGGCACTGCCGGAGGGGACGACCCTCCGGGTGACCGACAGCAGCATTGGCTCTGTCAGCGACGGTGTGTTCACCGCATCCGCTGTGGGCGATGTGCAGGTGCAGGCTGTGGCCAACGGCAAGGTGCTGGGCAGCAAGACGCTGCACGTCGTGGTGCCTACCGCGTTGAAGTTTGGCAAGGAGAGCATCAGCGCCATATACGGCGTGCCTGTGGAACTGCCGCTGACGGCGCTGTACAATGGCAACCGTGTGGCGGTGAACACGGCCGACGTGTCGCTGGGCTTCGTAGAGAACGGTCAAGCCGTTGCGGAGAGTACGGCCGGAACGATCAGCGGCCTGACCTTCACCGGCAATGAGAGCTCCGGCATCCGCTCCGTGACCATTGGCGCGGCGCTCATGAAAAATGGCCAGCCGGATCTGACCGGTGCCGTGACGATTGCCATATACCTGTATAAGGCGGGCGAGGCGACCTTCGACTTTGATAACGTCACCGGCGGCGACCGGATGCTGGCATGGAACCGCGAGGTGTCCAATTCCAGCACCCGCGGCGACAATGTTTACTATATTGATAAGCCCGGCGTCTCAATGGACACCACGTATACCTTCGGCGTCGATATGAAGCAGATCCCCATCCCCGAGAAGCTCAAGCCCCTCATGGCACTCCTGCCCGGCGGTGACGACAGCAGCGCCACGGCGTGGGATTTCCTGCTGCAGTTGGCCGAACGCGTCAGCCAGCACACGCAGGTGAAGATCCAGCTTCAGATCCCCGCTGGGATCACCATCGACACTTCGAACATGAAGCTGGTCAACGAGTATTTTGACCTGACCTCCTGCGAGGTGGACAAGGCGACAAATACCCTGACCCTGATCTGCAATTTCAAAGATCAAACCAAGGCCATTGATCCGGCCACGGCAAACTCCCTGTGCATCCTCAGCGGCCTGAAGCTGATCCCCACAAATCGGGCTGCCTGGGAAAATGACCGCCTGACGATCGCCGTCAGCAGCAAGCTCAGTTATGACATCTATCTGCGCTCCAACGCGATCTACGGCATTGCGAGCAATGAGGAAGCCCAGCAGACATACGGCATTTACCCCTACCAGAGCGATAAGTACAAGTATAACGGCTCGTGGGAGCGCGGTGCGCATTTCTACGAGGACAATCTCCGCTCCTTTACCGATACGTATGTTCTGGACAAGACCGTCAAGCAGGGCTGGATGCAGGAGGACGGAAAGTGGTTCTACTATCAGAACAACGAGCGGCTCACCGGTATCCACGAGCTGCCCAGCAATGTTTCCGGCGAGAGCGGCAACTATTTCTATGATCTGGGCGACGACGGTGCGTCCAAGGGCAAGATCAGCGGCCTGTTTACGCTGAACGGCAATCTCTACTTTGCCGAAAACGGCAGGCGCATTACCGGATGGAAGGCCATCTCCTATCCCGGCGGCCGGGTCGAAAACTATTTCTTCAACACTTGGAGCTATGCTGCGCTGGATGGAGAGCAGACCGTCGGCGGCTATCACTACACGTTCCGGGATCACATTCTGGTTCGCGGCGACCTGATTCACAATGCCAATGGTACGAAGTATATGTGGGCCGGCTCCTGGGCCACGCAGCAGTGGTACACGGTTGACGGCAACCGGTATTATTTCCGCTCCAGCGAATATGCCGCCACGGGCTTTTACGGCATGAATGAGGGCGGCAAAAACGTGATCTACGCCTTCGATAGCAACGGCGTCTGGCAGGAGCATGTCAACGGCTTCTATGACTGGAACGGCAGCACCTATTGGGTGGAAAACGGCATTAAGAATACCGAGCCCGGCCTGCGCTATGTGGATGGGTACTATTATTACTTCAAGTTCGAGACCTTGGGCGCCATGGTCAAAAACGGCACGTACTGGGTCGAGACGCCCAACGGCCTGATGCCGAAGGGCAATTACCAGTTCGACGCACAGGGACGCATGGTGAATCCCAAGGCCTATCAGGGCACTGTGACCTGGAAAAACGATGACGGCACCGTGCTCAAGACCGAAAAGGTGAACTACGGCGCCATGCCGACCTATGGCGGTATCCCCACCAAATCCGCCGATGCCCAGTATACCTACTGCTTCGTCGGCTGGACTCCGGAGGTGGCGCCCGTCATGGGTGACGTCACTTACAGCGCCGTGTATACCGAGCAGCTCCGTTCCTACACGGTCAAGTGGGTCAACTGGGACGGCTCTACGCTCAAGGAAGAGACCGTGCCTTATGGCACCGTGCCTGTTTACGGTGCGGCCGATCCAACCCGCGCGGCCGACGCGAAGAATACGTATGCATTCAGCGGCTGGGACAAAGAGATCACTGCCGTCACCGGCAATGTGACGTATACGGCGCAGTTCACCGCAGCATGCCGGCA